>Ga0310695_10000567_pt1 | contig 94699 bp, 82 predicted proteins | sample RumenRJG_04DNA_FD_203882 | JGI IMG/M metagenome (GOLD analysis project Ga0310695, IMG submission 203882) | Bovine rumen microbial communities from Lethbridge, Alberta, Canada - RJG_04 (v2) (version 2) | ecosystem: Host-associated > Mammals > Digestive system > Stomach > Rumen | place: Canada...
TTTATTTGAAAAAATTACAAGCCCCTCAGATGGTATCCTATTGCGCGCTATAAGCGGTACCTATTTGCGCGCCGCAACCGGTACCTATTCGAGCGCTACAGGTGGTGCCCCTCGCGCGCCCGCGGCATGTACCCTTGTACAAGTCCAGTTTCCGGCCTATCGACCGGTTCGATTCTCCGTCAAGATGAAGACGCAACGCTTGTTTGATTTTGTTCATTTCTTTGCATTTACCTGCCATGGCTTGCTCAATTTTTGGTTGAGCTGCAAAGTTAACAAACAAGTGGGTGGCTATGCTCCGAAAAGCATTGAACCTCAGCGAGGCACCTTACAAAAGTGGGTGCACATGCTCCGAAACGGAGGGGCGCCCGGCGCCGTTTTGCCTTTTTCGCTCGCGCCTGGGTGGTAATGCTCCGAAAAGTGGAGCGGCCGCCGGCCTTACGCGCGCATTTTTTATAAGGTTTTTACCGTTTTTTGGGTGGTTATACTCCGAAAAAATCACTGGATTTTAGGCCGTGAGACTGGGTGGTGATGCTCCGAATTTTGTAGTATCCTCGTCCCCACGAATCTCGAGGATGTCCGCCGCATCCTGTTCCAGAACGGGACGGATGAGCAGGCGTTCCGTTCTCACTATGGGGAAATCGGTGGGACAGAACTTCTCCTGGTACAGTTCCTCCAACACATCCTCCCAGATGGGAATGCCCGATGCGTCGCCGATGACGGAATCGATGGAACACTTCGGGCAGAGGACCGTCCTTCCGTGACGGTCTGGTGTCCAGTCTTCCTCCCCGACATCGGATGAAGGGAAGATGCTCCGGCAATAGTAGCATCCGCACATTTTGCTCTTCCTGACGGATTCCCAGTTCTCGAACGACGCCTTGCCTGCAAGGTCGTAGTACCTCTGATATTTCTTCTCTGTCATAGTTTACTTTGGATTTAAAACGATGTTTGAACGAAAAATCGTGGGAGGAAAAGGATGCAGAAAGTCCGGATCCTTCTCTGGTTCCGGAGAGACCGGCTCTAGCTTGAGGGCGGATTCAACCCGCCCGGGATTGGACAGGAAATCCCGGAGCGCTTCGAGCGGGAGTTCGACTTCACCTGTGAAAGTCCGGGTGAGATGCATCTTGACCTTCCCGTCGGCAATCTTGTATTTCACCTTGATACCCATCCCGGGGAGTATGTCTGCGAGTTGGGCATCCACGGCCTTCCTGGCAATCTCCAGGGCCATCATTTCCTTTTGTTTATTCCGGTATTTCTGCAGAAGTTCCCCGAATAACGCTCCGGCTGCTTCGTCGATTCTCGGCAGGTGCTCATCCAGCAGCAGCACAAACCGGGCGGTTTCTTCGGACGAGAGCCTGGAGGTGATGAAAACGCTGTACCCATTCCGAGTAATCCGGATGGAGTCGGCCGAATTTCCGCTGGTCTCTCTGTACAGCCGGTAATCTGCATTGGGGAGGCGGGCTGTCAAATAGTTGAATTTAGCGGAAATGTTCCCTTTTGGGATGCCATGATGGATTAATCGCGTAGCAGTCTCTTCCGGGTTCATCCGAATGTCTTTTGATTCGGGCACCTCGAACTCTTCCGCCAAGTCCTTTACCACCGACTGGTAGAGTTTCTCTTTGATAAGTTCGACGGAAAACTCTTCCGGGAGTGCTCTCCATGCGCATTCAAGGTCTTTCAACATATGATTGAACAGGCGGGTAATGCTAAGGCTCTCCTTGGTGATGAGGACCGACAGTGTCTCGGTAAAATGATCGAACAAGTTACTTCCCATATGTATCTCGCAGTTTTGCAATGGTTTCTTCCAGGGTAGAGGCCGACGCCGGATAAAGATTCTTTAAATCGGCATAGCGCTGGTTGATGTGCATGAAGGAGCCCCAGGCATCCGAAAACGGGCTCATCAGATGGACGGTGATTGTCCTGCCGTCCCTTGTGACGGCCGAACAGGAATTGCTGCCGGAAAGCGGGCTGCCGGCTATGCGGTAGGTGAGTGCGTATGTATTTTCTTCGTTTCTGATAACTGATTTGCGGCAAACGTCCCACCATTCTAGATAGACTCCAAGCGTTGCTCCGCCAAGTCCGGAGGTGCCGCTATTGGCAAGTCCGTTCCGGAATGGAGTGGGCGTGAGGGACATTCTGATGTCGGAGAGAATCCGTTCCCTGTTTTCATATAGGAAGAACGCTTCCTTTAGAAACAGTTTCTCCCATTCTGCGAGTTGGGGTGACTCTTTCCGGGGCTTCTTGTCAGGAGACCTGCGGCCCGTCTGCAGGAATTCCCCCGTCTGGTCAAGCTTCAGCTGGCCGACCGGTGCATTAGCTTTGGTTTTTACAATCATGGCAATAAACGCTTGGTTCGGGAAGATATACTGGAAAATGACGTGATTCTTACACTTGAATTGATGTTTTTATAGGAATTCCGTCTGTGGAAATAAGATGTAAGAATCTTCCACCCGTCTGGAGTCATCGGTCGGTCTGAACTTGCCATGGCGCTTGGCTCCATCAAAAGGAAATGGTGCGGGCCTTTTCTCATCTTAATGAAAGAAAACCGATAAAACACGGTATCTATTAATAAACAACGACAACATGGCGAATAACAAAGTACCTAGTGACTGGTGCGTATGCGCAACATGTTCCTGCTGGTGCGGGCGCACTTCAGCCGACTTCTGGCACAAGTGGGTTGATTTCGACAATAGTGAAAGGGCTCGCTGCGCAGGCGGCGGATTCAACGGCTGCTCCATGCAGGGCATGGCTTCCTGCTCACAATGGGATCAACGATTCAAGTAGGCGGGAATATGCTTGGAGCTATCGTCGGTGATATCGTAGGATCTCCTTACGAATTCCACAACATCAAACGAACGGATTTCCCGTTTCTAGCGAAATACAATCGTTTCACGGATGACCCAGTCATGACACTTGCCAACGCATATAATGCTATGTACAAGTAACTAATTCTCGAGCCTAGACCAACACCCTCACATGGATTATAACACCGTCCAAGAACCGCCTTTGTCCGGGCCTTCTCTTCGGATGAGACCCGCGGCTTTGAGTTTTGCAAGGTGCTTTTCGATGGCTTTGGGAGTTATTCCGATTATTTCAGCGAGTTTGCGGGCCGAATAGTTAGGGTGATCTCTGAGAAGTTGGAGAATTTTCTCCCTACTTTTTTGTTTTTTCTCCCCTTTCAATTGACTATTCTCCCCATCATCGTCAATCGACTTAAGAAATGCCTCGATGTCTGCGGACAGTGTCTTGACCATTTCGTCCGTCATAAATTCAAGGAAAATGGACATATCATCCGCCTCCCGGGTTGCGATGAGCGCATTGATATAATCCCCTTTGTCTTCCTTGAGCACCTTGGCAGGAATCAAGCCGAATTCAAATTGGATCTGATTCATGACGAGACGGGCCATGCGTCCGTTTCCATCGGCCCAGGGATGGATGGTCACCAGGCGGTAATGAGCCTCGAAACTCAAGTCATAACGTTCCGACAGGGACATGGGACGCTGGCGCTGGGCATTGAGCCAGTCGCAGAACTCCTGCAATTTGGCGGGAACCTTCTTGTAACTCAGATAGGAGCGTCCCCCGACGCCAGCGGTGACATTGACTATCCGGAGGTCGCCATTTGCGGATGAGAAGTCGCCGAGGACAGTCTTGTATGTCGAGCCAGTATTCTGCATGACCAGATGGGACAGGGCCTTCAGAATGTCGACAGTAATGTCCGTATGATTCTTGGCAAGGCGAATGCTCTCTTCATAGGCACGCCTCAAATCCAGGTTCATCATTTGCTCCATGAGAGGTTTCCCTTTCGCGGTGATTCCCTCGTCGAAGAGAAGCTGGTTTTCTATTTCCGTAACCGTCGACCCTTCAATAGCGGTGGAATGGGTAATGATCGAGTACAGATAGAACTTCTCGTAGTCTATCTGGCAATCAATACCCAATTGCTTATATTGCTCAATCAAGGCTGTCAATTGATCTTTCATGGTTATAGCTATGGCATTATTATCTGCAAAGATATGTTTTTCTCCCTATTAATTCTAGTTTTCTTACTACTTTTTAGGAATTTTCTTACCCCTTTCCAATATCGGTATAAATGTCTGAATAACCACCCCTCGGCTCGTCTCAGACTTCCAAGCGACTTCCCAAAGTTTTTGGCCACAACCTAACTTGTTAAAGATAAACTACTTACAAGAATCAAAGTCCACCTTCAACGAGGAGGAGTCATTAGTGTCCACTAAAAAATCATAAAAGTTCTTTGAAAATATTGAGAGTTAGGTAATTACAAAGGTTTTCGGAGTCAACCGATTTGAATTTATCTTTGCCAGACTATCGTAGAATGGCACATGAATAAAGGAAAATACGTGTTCTCCCAGCTTTTAGACTTCCTTGACAGGAACGATTTCAACTACCTGGCTCGGAAGTATGAAGGTAACAAATACGTTAAGCAGTTCACTTGCTATAACCAGCTTGCGACGCTTATGTTTGGCCAACTATCAGGACGGGAAAGCCTCCGTGATGTTGTACTTGCGACGCAAGCGCACGCTACGAAAGCGACCCATCTCGGGTTTGGGAAGTTTGTCACCCGCAGCAACCTTTCCAAGGCCAACAACAATCGGGATTGCCGTATCTTCGAAGAGTTCGCCTATAAGGTAATCGCTGAGGCGCGGAAGTGCCGAGCGACTGACATCTTCAAGCTTGGAGGCAACGTATATGCCTTTGACTCAACGACTATCGAGCTTTGCCTGGAGACATTCAAATGGGCCATCTACCGGAAGAACCAGCGGAAAGGCGGTATCAAAGTACATACCCTGTACGACCTTGAGACATCCATCCCGACGTTCTTCCACATTACGGAGGCGAGAGTCAACGACATGAACGCGATGGACGTCATTCCGTATGAGGAGGACTCGCTCTACATCTTCGACCGGGGATACAATGACTTCGAAAGGCTGTTCAGGATAAACGCTATCGGAGCCTACTTCGTTGTCAGGGGAAAAAAGAACAACGACTTCAAACCCATGAAGTGGACGAGGCGTTTCCCTCCAGGTTCCGGGATCTTGTCCGACTCGATCGGATACATGAACAGCGAGAAGACCCGCTTCAAGTACCCTGAGAAGATCAGGCGCATCATCTATTGGGACGAAGAGCAGAAACGAGAGTTTATCTTCTTCACTAACGCATTGGATATCAGCCCAATGATGGTCGCAGAACTCTATCGCAACCGCTGGCAGATTGAGCTCTTCTTCAAGTGGTTGAAGCAACATCTGAAGATAAAAAAGTTCTGGGGTGAGTCCGAGAACGCCGTGAGGATCCAAATCTACACCGCGATAACCGCCTATTGTATGATGGCAATCGTCCAGAAGAAGATGGGAATCGACAGGCCTATCTATGAGATATTACAGCTCGTAAGTGTCTCATTAACAGAGAGAACTCCCCTTGAAAAGCTCTTTGGAAAACCTAACTACAATATTGTCAATGAACTGAATGGTTCAAGTGAACCAACGTTGTTTTAATTGTTAAACTTTATAATAATCGTCCACAACTTTTAGTGGACACACATGAGGAGGAGTATTAAGAGAAAGTTTCACTCTTAACATACAGATTTACAGCGAGATAAGCAAAAAAATGTTTGTCTCGCTGTTGTTTTTGCATCATATTCGGTCGTATAAAGCGCTGGAAAACGCCTGATATCGCGTGCATTACAGATAAACTTGTCTATTTTTCATCCTGCGGATTCTTCCTCGTGAATATTGATTGCTGCCCGGATTTCTTTTCGTACATTTGTGAAACTAATATAGAGCCGAATGAAGGAGCTGACAATACACGACATAGAGACCATCATCCACCGCGATGAAAGCCGCATTTTGGAGGTCAAAAAGACCACCGGAGAGTTGGTTGCTGGGATGCAGTCCGGCTGCGCCTTCCTAAACACCGAGGGAGGCTGGCTCTTTTTCGGTATCCACCCCAAGTCGCTGAAGATTCTAGGTCAGGATGTGGCCGACCAGACACGTCAGGATATCGCCAAGGAAATGCGCAAGTTCTCACCTGCCATTGACCTCTACGCGCAATATGTCGATGTCCCCGAAAGGCCCAACCAGAAAGTCATTGCCATTTGGTTCCCGGCTCCGGCTGTTATGGCTGCACCGTACACATACGACAGCCGCCCCTACTATAAAGTCGAGAACACCACGTCGATCATGCCGCGTGAAATGTTCGATGAGCGCTCCTTGTATTAAACGTGAAAGTTCGTCATCCAGAACTGTGTAAATGCAGAGAAGATGGCCTTGGGAATCTTTGAATTATTGTTTATCTTTAATCGCAAGCCAGGAGTTTGCTTCCTGGCTACGCGCTCCAGTCAGCCCCTGACCGGGAGAAAACCTAGGAAGACGATCAAAGTCTGGGAATGACAGTGTAACAATTATTTAAACTTCATACTATGTCTCGAATAACTGATTTCGTTACTGAGAAAATCAAGATGTGCTTGACATCTGATATGCGAAAACAACTTTCCGGTAATTCACTACGAACGCATAAAGATATTGAGCATTTTCAAAATAAGGTGGCTAAGTGCTTTGATACTAACGCAACCTTGGGTGAGAATATCGAAAAGCGATTATTCGATAATTCCAAAGATAGAGCTGACATCTGGATCAACAATCCAAATAATGAAGAATACGAACTGATTATTGAGATTGATGCAACGAGAGCAGATCAGGTGGCCAAGAAAATGTTGTCACGCTACTGTTATTCTGTGGGTCAAGAAAAGCCGCTTATCTACGTGGCCCTTCTCTATAATGGTACCTCGTCGATGAATTCGGAGGAATGCAAAAAATATTTTCAAATGGGAGCAACAGTTTTACGCAAACTGAATGAAAGGAATATTCTAATTGGTTATATCATAGGAAAAGATGACGATGATGTCTTTGTCTTTTCGACTCCTGACACGTCGGTAATATACAATGATGATTCTGTATATAGGCGAGAAAGATATGTTCAGTTCCTCTATGAGGAGAATGTAAAATCAATTGATAATTATTTGATGCCTCTCAATAAAATCGAAACTCTGGAGAATGGGGAAAGAGATGACTTTATTCAGAAACTTAGTGTTTCTCCTAAAGATAGATTAGACCTCATTAGCGTTCGGTTCGGGAAGACAAAGAAGTTAACCAGGAATCAAAAGTCATATTGGAATAAGTACTTTAAATTCTTGGATTCAGAGAATAAAGATGCAACCTTAGAAAAAGAAAGATCTTTTTCTCGCTAACTGTTATCAGCAAGCAGACAAGTATGAGGAGTGAAACATGAAGAAGCCTCAACAGAAGTCATCCTCACGCACTTATACCTCCCGGCAGGGGTTAGTTCAATTATTCACGATTCCCACCATCACCCTGCGGTAGAAGCCTTCCTTTTCCTCTTTGGAGGGTTTGCAGAAGCCTTCCTTCTCCTGCTTCCATTCACGGGCCATCTCATCGATGGTTTTATTCCCTGAGATGCGGAAGATTTCGATGCCGTATCGGTAGCCAAATTCCTGGGGCTGGTGGGCCATGAACCCTAAGGCGAACTCAAGCAGCGACTTGTCATCAGAAAGGTCCAAAGCTTTCAGAGTTAAAGCGTTTGCCAGAGCCTCTTCCTTTTGGACATAGTAGGCATCGTTATAAGAGAATTGAACACTTTCCGTTGACATCAGTTCGTGCATATACTCGTGCAGCAGAACGATGACGAGCGCTTTTGCAGGTTCACCTGCATAACTAGCCTTAATGTCATCCCAGTCAATATCGATGAACGGGATTCCTTCATGTTTTGGACGGTGTTGGCCGAGTGGCTTATATTTTACACGAATCTTTGTCGAATCGGGGTATCCGAATATTGTTTTCTCCTTTTCGCTGATGCTTTTCAATTTGACCGCACCGGCAGCCAGAGGGATCTTGCATTCTAGGGCGATTCCTTGAAAAGCCCGAACGGCCTTTTCCAAGTCGGCATCCTCCAAATGGGGATTATCCTGATTGAAATCCCTATACAGCTTCTTATCTTCTACTAGTGGACGGAAATAGAAATATTTTTTTTGGTCATTGTTGTCTTTAAGGAAGGTGTCGAAATAGTTTTCGTTTTCGTATTGATCAAAAGAGTCTTTGAATGGTGCCATCGTTTGATTGATTATTATCGGTTGAACACATTGAATAGACAGTATTCGTCGGTGTCATCCAGGACAACCCGCCGGCCTGGGGTGTGCCTGGAAAGGATCTCCTGCCGGACCTGGTCGAAGGAGAGGGAGTCGTTTCTGACGAAAGGTCGGTTCTCCAGCACCTCCAGTGCAGAGATGTTGGCCAGCCTGAAAACCTCCATCCGATTCCTCGCGGGAACATAAGCGAGCAAAAACCAGGTATGGTTGACGAATTCGAGGTAGTAGGGCTGGATCCGTGTCGTCATCTGGAAGATGCTCTCGGAAAAGAACTCCTCATCCGGTAACCTGAATACGGGATCCGGCTGGGAATTCTTTTGGAGCGTGTCCAATTCCTCCTTCGTGTAGTCGCTTTCGTCCAGCGCATGGGCGATATCCACGGAGCGTTTCTGCTCGATGGCCTCCAGAAGTGGCGGGATATGTCGGTTGTTGAAATTCCAAGACGTAATTTTCACCCTTTCCTGCAGATCCTGGTTCTCCAGCAGTTTGACGCTGAGAGACAGGGCGCCGATCAGGTCCTCCCGGCGGGGTGCGCTCTCCTCCGCGACGATATAGTATCGGTAATCGTTCCTCCTGTCGCAGAGGATGGAGAGGCCGAACAGTTCCTTGATTTCCTCGATATGGGAAAGGAAGGTCCGCCTCGGATAGTCCCGTTCTCCAAGGTCGTTGACCGGGGACTGAATCCATTTCCGACGGATTTCCGCATAGGAGATGGAACCGGCACGACTGACAGTCTCGATGAGCCAGATGTATCTTCGGAGTGGTTTTGCCATTATTATAGTATCTCTGCGAAAAATAGAAAAAAAATATCACTTGCGCAATAATTCTGCGCAAGTGGGCCATACCTTTGCAAGCAGAAAATAATTCAATCGTATATGAAGTCCATGCAAAAAGTACCTTTCCCGGGATGGGAGCGACTCCTTGAAAGCGATGTCTTCGTCCCCGAAATCTGCCCTTTCCTCAAGGAGCACCCGAATGCCCGGTACAAGCCGGGAGCTTGGGTGATGATCAGCCGCCTGCTCCGCATGGGTGACATCCGCCGGGCAAAGCAGGAACTCACGGTCCTCCTCGACGGCCCCCTTACGGATCAAGAATGTGCTGAACTCTATCAATCCTTGTCACGCTTTATTTGAATACATTATGAACAGCGAAAGAAAAGAAATTGACCTCTGGGCGGACCAGTCGTCCGCATGGTATCTCCTCCGCACGCACGGTCGTCAGGATCTCGTAGAAGACCTTCTCCAAAGTGGGTCGTGGAGGGAATTCTCCTATAGGAGGACACCCACTCCTCCTTTCCGGCTGTCGGCCTGGCGCTTCGATTTCGGTGTGGACCCGGCCCCGTTTCGGGATCTGATGGAGAAGGGCCGCATTGTCGCCCTCTTCTGCAAGGAGTCCTCGGGGGATCCACTGATCGCATCTCACCCGATTGCGGCTTATAAACAGGAAAACAGGAACAAGATCCGCTACGCCTGTCTTTATGTCCTGGATGAAGTGGCTCCCGGACGAATCTGGAGGGCGAAACGATGAGTGCACCATTCATCACTTGTATTGGCTGGTCGGCACAATTCTGTGTTCCCTCAATACGAGAGTAGAGTTGTACATTTGCTCTAAGGTTTTCCTGTATAAACGTAAAGCTCCACACTTTTGTCCTATTTAGGGACCAATTAAACACTAACAGCCATGTATGCAATTATTCATTACCGCGTTTCTGTTCATCGTAGTGATGGCAGGGTAAAGATGTCCTTATTCGAGAATGTCATATAGACAACAAATAATCAAAATGTTATGAGTAACACAACACGAAGATGCCGCATCTACGCTACCGTGGACGGCATACCTGTCCATTATGAGCAGGAAATGGATATGTTTGAAGCTTCACGGCTTTTGAACAACAAGGAAAGGGCTACCCGGTTAGTACAGCTAAGATATCCAAGCGCTAAAAAGATTGAACATGCAACAGTCGTTTTCTGAAAAAGAGTTGAAAGACTTCTTGGCTAAAGCACTGTCCAGGACATACTATTCCCGGCACAAGAACGCATTGTCTCTTGAAGAAGCGATTCAAGTTTTGACTGAAACCGCCGAAACAGCAGGCTGGGATATAGATGCTATCTTAAGGTCACACATGTCAGATGTCAAGAATGAAGATATCAGGCAACTTTTCCGCAGATTTCTCATTGCGAAAAAGTATAATGTCCGGCCATTTGACATGACTCAGCAAGGAACTCCGCCAGCAATTGTCTATGCTTCTGATGATTGCGTTCTCATTAATATGTGGAATCGCGTGACATCAACAAGGGTGCTTTCTCCTTCCGGTGAAATCCTCATCCCAGAGGGTAGTGTGATCTTTTTCCCGAATACGATATCCAATTTCGGCTTTGTTGTCATGGACGTTGCGACTCGAAAGATGGGTATGTACTCCAAGTCTGGCCAGGAGGTATTGCCCTGTGTTTTTGACAATGTTAGCAGGAAGGGGGAATTATCTTACGAGGGGGTTTCTTTCGATTTGCATGTGAATGATTTAGCGATACAGGCCCTTTCACGCATAAAAAAACGGGGCCGAGCCATTAAGTTCATCTATAGTGATGGTCAAGTTGCAGGCATAGCAATCAGTCATGAACAAGCGACTGCTGAAATCATTGCTCCGGGAGTAAAACGTATTATCGAGAATCCTGAACAGTCTGATGAAGGCAAGGTGAATTCGGCCTTTAGCAAACTCCGGGCAATTATTGACAAAACTCACCGGATTATTGATGCAGAGGAGACAAATGGGTAAAACAAAAGAAGACTGGCCGCTCATGGAAGACGATCTGTTGCATGCTGCGAAGCGGTATGCTACAGGTGACGATACCCTTGACCAGAATAAAAGGGAAGCAAGACGCTGCCTGAGAAAGCTGCTGATGCATGGCAGTGCTGATGCGAAATGGGAAGCGTGGAAGATTATTGACAGCGGGGTTGTAGGGAATTGCCCGTTTTTCTTGTTATTTCGTTTCTGGGAGATGGCGAAGATGGGCCGAGCGAACAGTTCAAGCCTGTTTTCTTATAGCTTTGGCTCCCATCTCATGGAATCCTATGCCGAGATCCTGATGAAATGGAGACTGGTGCTTTATGTCGGGGAGGTTCTGGCGATTGTTATCTTACTAATCCAATTGATTTTCTGATTATGGCACGGTCGAGAGATGCCTTTATGAAAGATCGCTTGCATTTGCGGGATCTGGTACAAGTGTGGGTGTTGTCCTTGCTGATTGGGCTTATTCTATTGGCGCTTATTATCTTACTTACTCCCTCTGCTACATTGAAAGATGGCATCGTCTATTCGCTATGCATGATCGGGATAGATGTCGTCTTGTTGGGGATTACTGCTTTGGGCGCACTTATCAAAAGATATTGATGTACTGGTGGTGTTTCAGTAATGCGTTTTTATGCTCAATCCGAGGTAGCGTTCCATCCAGTGTGTCTGGAGTAGGGTCTGCAATTTAAAGAACGTTCAAATGTATTACATTTGAACGTGATGGAAATGGATGTTACTTATGACAAAGAAACAAGCGATACAACTCTTCGAAGAGAAGAAAGTCAGAACAGTCTGGGATGATATTAGTGAGAAGTGGTATTGCTCCATTGTCGATGTCGTTGCTGTCCTCACTGAAAGCCTGGATCCTGGAGCATACTGGCGTAAGTTAAAAGAACGTTTGAAGAAAGATTCCGACTCTCGAAGAAACCATAACGCTAACGCCTCAGCTGCCGAGGATCTGTCAGGGATGGTATTATCCATCCAGCTTTTTGCTCAGGCAGTAGCTTTCATTTTCTTTATATTTGCTTTGACCGAAGGCGGAAGCGATGAGGCGAAAAGCAAAAAGAGGAAGTACATCGCCCTGGCTGTTTCGATTGTCTCAGCCATTCTGATGGAGGTAGTATATAAACTAGCATAGCGGTTCATCGATAATTCCCCCGGAATAGTTCCGCGGCATGGCCGGGCACCGGTCCGGTTGCGCCTTTCGGAAATAAGCAGTAACTTGGAGCCATGAACATCCTTACGGAACGCATGCTTGTAAAGGCCGATCCTTCCCAGGTCGAAGGATTGGCCCGCTTCTTCAAGACGGGTCCTGGGCAGTACGGAGAAGGAGACCGGTTCCTCGGCATTAAGGTTCCCGTCACAAGGAGCGTCGTCAGGGAGACCTGGCGCCTGACGGACTTCCGGATGCTGGAAGAGTGCCTGGAGAATGAATATCACGAAATCCGGCTCGCCGCGCTTCTGTCCCTGGTCCAGGTATATTCACACAGCGGCAAGTCTCCCCAGGCAAGGGAGCGCTGCATCGGCTTCTACCTCTCGCACACCGGGGGCATCAACAACTGGGACCTGGTGGACCTGTCCTGCTACCAGCTGCTCGGCGACTGGCTGCTTGAAAAGGACCGCACAGTGCTTTACGACCTTGCAAGGGACGGAAAGACCATCTGGGAACAGCGCATCGGGATCGTCAGCACCATGGCATTCGTCCGCAAGGGGCAGTGCCGGGACACCTTCGAAATAGCCTCCCTGCTCCTTGACCATCCGCACGACCTGATCCATAAGGCCACCGGCTGGCTTCTGAGGGAAGCCGGGAAGCGGGACCCGGAAGGGCTGAAGGCTTTCCTGCAGGGGCACATCCGCACCATGTCACGGACCACGCTGCGCTACGCCATCGAAAAATTCCCGAAAACGGAAAGGGAACGCTATTTGCAATTGTAAAATGACTACATTTGCAAAAGACAACCAATTTGGAATCGCTATGAAGAAGTTGTTTTATCTGGCGGCAGTCGCCTGCATGGCACTGCTTGCATCCTGTGAAAAAGAAGGCGTGACCCACACCGGGGACGACACCGGCAACCTTTACGGGGTCTGGGCGTTGACCACCAAGACCGTGACTTCCCTCTCCTCCGACGGGACAAACTCGACGAAAGAGACCGACTACACCGAGAACCACTTCTACCTTGCACTAGGTGAATTCCCCTTCCCCCACGCACTCGTCAAGAAAGGGAGTTTCACGGACCTCGACCTCAAGGACGTCGATGTCGATGCCACCAGGTTCACTTACAACTCCCAGGAAAAGAAGATATCCTTCAGCAAGACACTGTGGCTGTCCGACGACCTGCTCAGCCGCAACATGATCCTTGGCGGGACCTTCGACGTGACCAAGCTCGGCAAGACCGAACTGGTCCTCACCCAGAAGGTCGGGACCGTCACCACGGTATATTCCTACAAGAAACAGAATTAGCCCGTTTCCGAATCCATTACCCATTCCGAAAATGAAGAGGCTTACCACCATCATTGCGGCCGTCCTGCTGACGGCCGCTTTGCTTCCGGCACAGACAAAGGTGATGGCCCACAGGGGCTACTACGCACACCCGGGATCGTTCGAGAACACCCTGACCAGCCTGAAGGGAGCGCAGGAAATCGGAGTCGAAGGAGTCGAACTGGACGTGCACCTGACCACGGACGACTCCCTCGTCATCCTCCACGGCCCCAGGATCGCCGGGTCGACCTACCCAAATGTACAGGAACTTGACTACAAGACCGTCAAGTCGTGCGTGCTGCCCAACGGAGACCGTGTCCCTTCCCTGCGCGAGTACTTCGCCCAGGCGAAAAAGACCCCTGGCCTGATGCTGTTCCTCGAACTCAAGGCACACCCTACGCCGGAGCGGGAAACCCTCCTTGCCGAGAAAGTCATCGAACTGTGCGACAGGATGGACATGTACGACCAGCTGACTTTCATCTCGTTCAGCGAACACCTGTGCGACGAGATAGTACGCCTGAGGAAAGGCTCACTGGTGCTGCCGATTTCCAGCAGCAAGACGTTCTCCACCCAGGAACTGCTGGACAGGGGCTTCGCCGGAGTCTCCTACAACATGGCGGCCGTGATGAACAAGACCCACCTGCTGGACGAGGCCCACGAGGCAGGACTCCAGACGGTGCTCTGGCCGGTCAACAGCTACGACCTGGCCGACTTCGCGATGAGGCATCATGTCACTTACGTCAGTTCGGACCAGCCCCAGGCCATGAAGAACCTCATGAGCGCCGTCTGGGAGCTCGAGTGGAAGCAGACCAAGAAACTGATAGCCTTCGACCTTGACGGCACGCTGACCCAGCACAAGCAGCCCCTGGGCGCGGAGAACAGGGCCGTGCTCGACACCCTGGCCGCCCGCTATGAGATCATAATGGCAGGCGCAGGCGGCTGCAGGAGGATATTCAACCAGATGGGCGGCTACCCTATCACGATCATAGGCAACTACGGGATGGAGGAGAGCCGCATGGTGGACGGGCAGTTCACCATCGTGCGCGAAGAGAAGGCGCCCGCGGACCGGAAGTTCTTCGAGAAGGAATGCTCGCGGCTGAGGAAGGAATATGGCTACACTTCCTTCAAGGGCGAGTCTCTCGAGTACCATGGTTCCGGGATGGTCACCTTCGGCCTCCTCGGGACGAAAGCTGATCCGGAAGAAAAACTCGCATTCGATCCGGACAAGACCAGAAGGCGCAAGATGTACCCGGAGGTCAAGGAGACCTTCAAGGACTACTCCGTGTTCATAGGAGGTACCACTTCGTTCGACATAACCCCGAAACAGTACAACAAGTACGACGCGGTGATGCGCTACGCCGCAGAGAAGGGATATTCAAAGGACCAGATCCTTTTCGTCGGCGACGACTTCGCCGACGGGGGTAACGACAGCCAGGTCCGCCTCGGCGGAATGGACTACATCCGGATCGACGACTACACCCGTCTCAGGGAGAAACTCCAGTTCCTGTTCTGACGGGGGCCAAACCCTTCGGAGCGCACTGGGTGCCGGCAGGCAAGGACCGGGGACTTCGTCGGCATCCGTTACCAGGGCCGGCAGGCAAGGACCGGGGCGGCATGAAGACCGGACAGCCCTGCGGCGTCAGTCCTGCCTCACGTGGACGTCGAGCTGCGGGAACGGGAACTGGATGCCATGCCTGGGAAGTTCCTTGTAGATGGTCTCGTTGAGCCAGGTCTGCATCCACTTGTAGTGGGCGGAATCTATCCAGACCCGGATTTCTATCTGTATCCCGTTATCGCCAAGATAGTTGACATACACCCTGGGCTCTGCAGCCCCGGGTGTTTTCTCATCCAGTATGGCCGGCTGCTGCTTCACGAGGTCCAGAAGGAGCGAGCGGACAAGGTCAAGGTCCGAACCATAGGCGACGCTGAACCTTACCGAAAGCCTGTAGGGGTTGCGTTTGCTGTAGTTGTCGATGTTGCCGTTCGCAAGGGCGCCGTTGGGAATCGTAATCTCGCGGTTGTCGGTAGTGACCAGTTTCGTGTGGACGATGCTGATCTCCGAAATCCATCCGAAGTACCCCTGGGCCTCAACGTAGTCCCCCACCTTGAAAGGCTTGAAAGCCAGGATGATCAATCCGCCGGCGAAATTCTGGACGGTTCCGCTCATGGCCATGCCGATGGCCATACCTCCAGCAGCCAGCAGGGCGGCGATCGAAGTGGTGTTGATCCCGAGGGTTCCGACCATCGCGAGGATCAGGACGACCCACAGCAGCGCGGTCACGAAACTGAGGATGAACGAAGACAGGGTCGAGTCGGTGCCCTTCTTCTCGAAAGCTTTGGTGATGATGCCCTTGGTCTTCCGGATCAGCCAGGCCCCGACTATATAGATTACTATGGCAAGGACGATCTTGAGACCGAACTTGACTACAGCGGAAGCCGTGCCCTCGAGGAGCTCGTTGGCAGGAGTCGTCTTGATTGTTTCAACCAGCTGTGCACCCTTGGCGACGACGGTGTCTGCCGAAAAGGATTCCGCGGAAGGTGCGGACTGAAGGATCTGGAACATATTCGATAGGATTACATGATGACGGAAGGGGCACAATCCCCCCTTCTCGGGATACAAAGATAAGATTTTTACGATTACGTTCCACCACCTCCGTCATGGAAATGGGCCGGAAGGTGGCTGAAGGCCCGGATACCGGTGCTTCCTACAGGTTTGCCTCTGGCAGGTCGAACATCCTGCCGTACATCACATCGGTCGACGGGAGGAGGTCCAGGTCCAGGCCGCTCTTCGGGAAGAAGGTGAACTCCCCGAACCAGATCCTGCCCGCGACGCTGTAAAGGTCCACCCGGACGAACGGGATCCCGGCAGACAGGCGCGCGGCAAGGTCGAACATCTCATCCAGGTTGGCGGGACGCGGCAAGGTGAAGCCCTCCGGGGCTGCGGCACTCCACTCATTGATACGCAGAAGGTTCCACTGCCTGTCGAAGAAATAGTACTTGACCTCCCCTATCCCGCGGTCAACGCAGACCATGACGCTGTGCGGCTTCCCGCCGAAACACATGAACTTGTAGTCTGGGATTCCATGGAGGTCAGTTTCCGGTCCTTCGGACAGGTACTGTTCCACGATTATCCGGTGCGGTACATCCTTGTAGGTCCACTCGGACTTGTGCCGGGAATAATCCAGCTTCAGCCTCTTCGAAAGGAAGCGCGCGGCCTCCTCCTTGTCGAAGGAGGACTTGTCCCTGCAGATCCGTACCCCGCCGCTGTCATGGGTGCACTTTATGACGAAGCGGTTGGGGAGGGTCTCCCAACGGATATCCTCCGCCCTGTCATAGACGGCGATGGTGGGAATCGTGTAGCCCGGCCCGAGGATGGAGTCGACATAATCCTTGACGGCATACTTGTCCGCCATGGTCGTGTAGAGAGGGTTCCTGTAATGAAGCTTGAGCCACTGCTGCTTCTCCGAGAACAGTTCCGGGTGGCTGATCCTCCCCCACTTCCCCATCTTGCGGCGGAACCTCAGACGTACTTTCAGTTCTTCCAGGATATGCATTTCTTATGGTTTCAAAGCTGCCCGGAGACGGCCGTGCCGGCTGGACGCCGAGGACATCCCCAAGGCCTGGTTTGGCTATAGAGTTACGATGGTCAGCATGACCGTAAAGGTCATCAAGGTCACAAAGATAAGAAATAAGGCGCCGAAATCAAATCCCCGGCCCTCATTTCCCTGAAGGGATCATTCCCGGAAGTTGCGGCCGCATCCCGGAAGGCCGCACGCTCCGCGGGGAACCGGCCGCCCCGGATGCAAAGAGACCGACACTCTCGCAGCGCCGGTCTCTTTTGCTTAATACAAACCTAATAATGAATAAACGTGTGATTCTGAAAGTTTTTCCGTCTTCGTTCCAGGTAGAACGATAAAATCCTAATATAACCAATTAACTCTGTTGCCCGTTATATAGCATTTTCCGTTCCAAACTTTCAGACTTTTGCAAAAAAAATGAAAAAAAATCTCAAAAAAGAGCAAAAAACCCATTCCGGACCGTCAGGACGGACATGGAAATTTCCCATGGAGCAGCCCCCCGGGACTTATTGCCGTCGTCCCGGAAGCGCTATTTCTTCCCGTCCTCCCGGAACAGTTTGCACCGGCGGACCTTGACCTCCTTTCCGGCCCTGACGCCGAAGCCGTAGTCGCCGTCGGCGGGGACCCTGACCTGAAGGAGGACCGACTCCCAGTCGTTCCCTCCTACAGAGAACTCCTTCACACCTACGTCCGTGCCCTCCAGGATATCGCTGGCGAACAGCCTGCCGTCGCCGCACACCTCGGCGAAGAAGACGTAGGTCCCCTTCTTGAGATAGAGGCCTTGCCAGACCGAGCCGCCCGCGGCGGCAGTGGCGAACCCGACTTCAGCCCCGGCATTGCCTTCCATCGTCCAGTAGGCGCTACGGTGGAGGAAGTTCTCGTTGAGGAAAGTGTCCGTACCGTGGAGGCCGCAGTCGGTGACGAAAGTGGCCGGCTTTACGCTCAGGAGCTCGCACTTGCTCAGATACTCGTTCCCGAGGATCCGGAAGTTCTTGACGGGGGCATAATCGTTCTCCTCCATGTTGTCGAAAGGCTTGCCGTCGAAGGGATTGTCGCACCATGTACCGACGGAATGCCCGCCTGCCAGGACGCAGTCGTAGACCTGGATGCTGTCCAGTTCCTGCTTCCACTGCTCAGGGTTGGTACTTCCCCAGGGAATGAGGGCGATCGCCTTCCCCGCTCCTTTCTTGGAGGAATTGATGTAGCTGTGCTCGACTTTTATGTCGCGGACGGAATGGTCCGCCTCGTCATCGTCATGGCGCCATGGGCTGATCTTCCCACGCGGATCCTTGTAAGATGAGCTCAGAACGATCCCGTCGTCGTTCGAATCGAAGAAAACCCTCTCGACGCGGACATGCCGGCAGCCCTGCCCGAAGGAGAAGCCATCGCCGCTGACACACTGGACGTCGTAGAGTTTCACATTACCGATGAACATGAACTCGTTGCCATGGAAGTTGGTGTGGTAGTTGTTGGAACGCACCTCGTCGATGTCGGTGAACTCGATCCATGAACTGTTGGATATGCCCACAGGGCAGATGTGTATCCTGTCCGAGCAGTATTTCGCATAGTGGGACCAGTCCGGATTGGATGAATACGGATCCGCCATCCTGATCTTTCCCGGACCTGTGATCTTCACATGGGAGACATCATTTCCCTGGATGAGAGGATAGTTGATGAACAGGCAGTGGGTCCACGGGCAGCCAGGGATGTCGAAATCATGGCCATAGGCAGGCACGTAGCCGTAGTCGCGCAGGTCATAGGACTGCCACAGGACGGCCCCTTCCTCAAGGTGAAGGTCCACATTGCTGCGAAGCACTATGTTGGTAGCCACGTAGCGGGCCCCGTATTCGGAGCCGTCCGCAGGGAATACGACCTGCCCTCCGCCGGCGCGCGAGCAGGCGTCTATCGCCTTCTGTATGGCCTTGGTGTCATCGGTGAAGCCGTCCCCCCTTGCGCCGTACCGGGTGACTGGGAACTTCCTGTCGGGAAGGGTGAATGAATATGGGTTCTCCGTGAAATCGCGCCAGTTCTCGATGAAGAAGGGGTCCCCGACCCACTTGCAGTTCCCTTCCGAATCCTTCACTACGGCCAGGAAGCGGGAGCTCAGATGAGTCATCCTGCCTCCAAGGCGGGAATTGGCTATCTCCTGGATGTCGAATGTTTCCGTAGCCGGGGCCTCGTACAGCAGATTAAGCTTGCCGATCGGGGCCCCGTCCTTCATGAACGGATATTCATAGACCGCAAGCAGCGGGTAGTCCTTGATGAAGGACGGATCGACCGTGCCGCGTATCCTCAGGCGGCTTGCATCTGCGGTGCATGAAAGTATCTCCCCGGCACGCTCGAAGATACGGTGCTCGAGCTCGAAACGGACCTGTCCGATGATCCATTTCCCTCCCTTGCCGTCCAGCGGCTCAAGCGAGAGGGTGGCAAGGTTGCCTTTGCATTCCGGACTGTCCGAGATGTTGAAATAACAGGCCTTCGCGCCGGAATGAGGCTCGATGTCGAAGTCCTTGGAGCCCTCCCCGCCCTGGATCGTTTTCCATGACAGGCGGACCTTCGAGACATCACTCTTGTTCTCAAGGACCATGAACACGGTGTTCCTCTGCTCCAGGGCGCTCCCGAGCGGCGGGTTGTACATCATGTTGCGGCTGCCGGAAAGGTCGGGGAAACGTAGGACGGAGCCACGGGCGAACTTGCAGACCAGGGCATCATCGTCCCAGGACACCTTCCCTCCCCTGCAAGTGAAACCATCCACGGAAGCCGGGGTCATGAAGTTGAGGTCCAAGGGCTTTCCGAAACACAGCCCGTCCAGGATGAAATAACGCCCGCCTTCCCACGGGGAGTCGGTGGGGCTCATCAATCCGATTTCGATCCCGGTGACCTTGCCGAGGAACTTGCAGCCGGAGACATCGAATATCACCGTCCTCCAGAGGGTCGGGATGATCTGCGCCATGCAGTCGAAGGACTTCCGCCCGGAAAGCAGGCGGAGCCTCACCCACTGGTCCACCGCGGGACCTTCCTGGGTCAATATGCCGAACTCGACGGCCGTGTACCGCGAGAGGTTGCGAGGTTTGTCGAAGGTCTTGGAGACAGTCCTCCACTCACTGGCAGGAAGGCCGGAGGCAGGCTTGACGATCATCGCGCCCTTGCCCTCGTGCGGGCTTCCCCACAGTTCCGAGACATCGCTGAGGGCGATCTCGACTGATGGCCCGGATGTGAAACCGTCCAGGGAAGCATCGTTGAAGCCTCCCACCATGAACTTTTCCTTAAGGGATATGCGGTTGCTCACGTCGTGTAATGGAGCCTGCGCCGAAGATGCGACACAGGAAAGTATGGCCAGGGCCTGGAAGAAGAATAACTTTAGCGGGAAACGATCCATGGCGGAATGATTGTTTTGTAGTGAACGGGAAAAACTCAAAACGGCCGGAGAGGAGACTGTAGGGCTACTTGCCGCCTCCTTCCAGGCAATCGTCCATCAAGGCGTCGATCTCTGCGCGGTCGATGCCCTGGCCGATGAAGACGATCTTGACCATCCTGTCGCCATAGTCGGGGTCCCAGTCGCGCCGCAGGTTCCTGTCCCTGCGCATCATCTCCTGGAGCTGGTCCTCGGGCATCGTGGCGAACCAGAGTCCGGCGTCCTTGATGGACTTCTGGCTTCCGCTCTGCTCGAACAGGTAGCACTTGTCCAATTCATCGGCGAAATAGCATATTCCCTTGGCCCTTATGATGTTGGAAGGCCACTTGCGGGAAACCATGTAGTCGAAGCGGGAGATGTCGAGCGGAGGACGGCGGTAATAGACGTAGGTCGAGATGTTGTACTCGAGGGCTTCGCCCGACTCCTCGTTGGCGAACTCTTCCTCGTCACCGTCTCCTTCAAGGGCGCTGATCCACGCCGCGCTGAGGGCGACCTTGTCGAAATCGAAAAGGCCGGTCCCGACTATCTTCCCCAGGTCCACGTCACCGTAGTCGCACTCGTAGACCTGCACCTTCGGGTTCAAGGCCTTGATGATGCCGCGGATCCTGCCGCGGTCTTCGGCACTCACCTCCGAGGCCTTGTTGAGAAGGACTATGTTGCAGAATTCAACCTGCTGTATTACAAGAGTTTCCAAATCATCCTCCTCGAGGCCGGGCTTCTTCAGGGCATCCCCGCAGTCGAACTCTTCCTTCATGCGCAGGGCATCCACGACGGTGACGATCGCGTCCAGCTTCGGGACGTTCGTCACTGCGGAGGGAGGCACTATCTGGGTGAAGGAGGTGATAGTCCTCGCTATGGGCGCCGGCTCGCAGATCCCGCTCGCCTCGATGACTATGTAGTCGAAGCGGTCCATGTGGCAAAGGTCGTTGAGCTGGTTGACCAGGTCCATCTTGAGGGTGCAGCAGATGCATCCGTTCTGGAGAGGCACGAGGCTGTCGTCGGTCTGCCCTACGACTCCCCCTTTCTGGATCAGGTCGGCATCTATGTTCACTTCACCTATGTCATTGACTATCACGGCGAATCTGATGCCTTTCCTATTGGACAGTATCCTGTTCAGCAAAGTAGTCTTGCCGCTTCCGAGGTATCCCGTCAGGAGCAGCACCGGTATCTCCCTGTAACTGGTAGTTATGGTCATAGCCACAAATTTAGCAAATTTCGGCGGATTCACGCCTGGGAGGAAGTTGTTCAAATGAATAATATTTCCTACATTTGCATTCAGCAGGAAAAATATGCCCCTATGCTGGAGAACATCAAGACGGACATAGAAAGACTCATCGCCTTGTACGAGAAGGAAAGGTCGGAGCGCATGGCTCTCCAGACCCGCCTTGATCAGTGCCTGGCGGAGAACGAATCCTGCAGGAAACAGATCGTGGAGTTGGAACAGGAGGTGGACAGCCTCCATCTGACTGAAGCTTTCGGCGCTTTCGGAGACAACAAGGCGGCGAAGGAGAAGATCGACAAGCTTGTCAAGGAGATCGACAGATGCATCTCCCTGCTCGAGAACTAAGGATGGACCAGAGTATTACATTAAAGATAGCAGGCATTGAATATGCGCTGAAGGCATCTACTCCCGAAATGGAGCAGATGATGAGGCTGGCGGCGGAGGCGATAAACCAGAAGCTGACGGTCTATGATGCGAAATACCCTAACAAGTCTCTCTCGGACAAGCTTTCGTTCGTCGCCCTGAACGAGGCGATAGCGAGGATTTCCTACCAGAGGAAACTCGCCGGCGCCTCCGAGGAGGCCAGGAAGCTTCAGGACGATGTGGAGTCCTACCTTAAGAATATTGAAAAGAACGGCCGTTAGTCCCACGTGCTCAAATCAACAAGTTCTACGGAACCGAGTTCTCTCAGGACGGCAAGGACAGGCCAAGGTTACCCTCGGGGATCGTACCTCGGTACGACGGTGGATTTCCGAACCGGACCGGATCTCAAATCTTATTCATTAAGATTTCTGACAAGCGGCTAACGGCTTTTTTTTCAATATCCTGCGACGACCGGACGGCGTTTCCGAAAAGCCGGCGGCCGTTTTTTCGTTGCCGCTGCAAGGCCTGGCTGAGGCCGGAAGGATAGGTGAATGAAACGTATTTAACACACATAAACGATGTCAACAACTATTGCGATACTGATCGGAGTGCTGATCGGTGCGGCGATGGCACTCGCCGCATACATAATCGTCCAAAGAATAGTTCTCAAGGGACGGAAGGATGAAATCATAGCCAAGGCCGAGATCGAAGCCGAAGGGATCAAGAACGAGAAGATCCACCAGGCCAAGGAGAAGTTCCTGCAGCTCAAGAGCGAGCATGAGCAGTACATCAACGAGAAGAACAACGCCATCCGCGAATCCGAGAACAGGATCAGGCAGAAGGAGAACAACCTCAACCAGCAGAACGCCGAACTGCAGAAGAAACTCCGCGATGCGGACAACGCCAGGAACAGCCTCAACGCCCAGAGGGAAGCCCTCGAGAAGAAGGCCGAGGAATACGAGAGGCTCAGTTCGCAGGCCAACAAGCAGCTGGAGACCATTGCCGGGATGAGCGCCCGCGAAGCCAAGGAAGTGCTCATGGAGAACATGAAGGCCGAAGCCCGTACGGAAGCCCAGGCCTACATCAACGACACCATGGACGAAGCCAGGCTGAACGCATCCAAGGAAGCCAAGAGGATAGTGATCAACACCATCCAGAGGACTGCCACCGAGACCGCCATCGAGAATGCCGTCACCACCTTCCCGATCGAGAACGACGAGATCAAGGGACGCATCATCGGACGTGAAGGCCGCAACATCAGGGCCCTTGAGGCGGCGACCGGAGTGGAGATCGTCGTGGACGACACCCCCGACGCCATCCTCCTGTCCGCCTTCGACCCGGTCCGCAGGGAAGTGGCCAGGCTTGCCCTCCACCAGCTGGTGGTAGACGGAAGGATCCATCCGGCACGCATCGAAGAGGTCGTGGCGAAGGTCCAGAAGCAGCTGGACGAAGAGATCCTCGAGACCGGAAAGCGTACCTGCATAGACCTGGGCATCCACGGCCTCAACATCGAGCTGGTCAAGATGATAGGAAGGATGAAATACCGCTCCTCCTACGGTCAGAACCTGCTCCAGCACTCCCGTGAAGTCGCCAACATCTGCGCCACGATGGCTTCCGAACTCGGCCTGAATCCGAAGATCGCCAAGAGGGCCGGACTCCTCCACGACATCGGCAAGGTCTCGGAAGACGAACCTGAACTGCCGCACGCAATCCTCGGAATGAAGCTGGCCGAGCAGTACAAGGAGAAGCCTGAAGTCTGCAACGCCATCGGAGCCCACCACGAAGAGATCGAGATGACCTCCGTCATCTCCCCGATAGTGATGATCGGCGACGCCATCTCCGGAGCCCGTCCGGGAGCGCGCCGCGAGGTGATCGAGTCCTACATCAAGAGGCTCAAGGGGATGGAAGACCTTGCAGCTTCCTACCCGGGAGTGACGAAGAGCTACGCCATCCAGGCCGGACGCGAACTCAGGGTCATCGTCGGTGCCGACGAGGTCAGCGACGACCAGGCCGCAAGGCTTTCGGCCGACATCGCCCAGAAGATCCAGGAAGAGATGACCTATCCCGGACAGGTGAAGATCACCGTGATCAGGGAAACCAGGTCAGTTGCATACGCGAAGTAATCTTTTGCCGTCATGAGGACAACCAGAACCGCTCTGGCATTCCTGGCCGCGCTCCTTTTCAGCGTGGCCTTGCCTGCTCAGGCACCGGAGGCTACCGCCTCCTGGAAAGTGACCGCTAACGCGGTATCGGACAACGAATACGAACTTCTGTTCACGGCCAGCATCGTGGACGGCTGGCACATCTACACGACCGCGCACCAGTTCAACCCCACGGAGGTGGTTTTCGACTCCCCCGCCGGGTACGAGCCGCAAGGCAGCCTGGAGCAGGTCACCGAGCCTGTCATGTTCGAAGGGCAGGAAGTCTTCTTCGGGTCCGCCCAGTTCCGGTGGAGGGTGCTGCTCACCCAGCCGGAAGCAACCGTGAAGGGAGAGATAACATGGAGCGGCTGCAACGACCAGTTCTGCGCAGCCCCGGAGAGCAAGGAGTTCTCGGTCACGCTGGAGTCCCCTGCCGCCGCGGCGGCTTCGGAAGGCCACAGCACGGAGATTTCCGACCCTGAGGCAGGGACGGGCGGCGGGAAGGGCCTTTGGGGGCTCATCCTCGAGGCCATCCTCTGGGGATTCGCAATGCTTCTGACTCCTTGCGTGTTCCCGATGGTCCCGATGACAATCTCATTCTTCATGAAGCAGTCCGAGACCCCTGCGCAGGGCCGCCTCAAGGCTTTCATCTACGGTCTGTTCATCGTACTCCTCTACACCCTCCCCATCTGCGCGATCATAGGGATCACCCTGCTGGTCGGGGGCAACTCCGTGACGGCGGACATCTTCAACTGGCTTGCGACGCACTGGCTGCCCAACCTGCTGTTCTTCATCATATTCATGGTGTTCGCAGCATCCTTCTTCGGCGCATTCGAGATAGAGCTGCCTTCGAGCCTGACGAACAAGAGTGACGCGAAGTCAGGCGGAAAGGGACTCGGCGGGATATTCTTCATGGCCCTGACCCTGGTGCTGGTGTCGTTCTCCTGCACCGGCCCCATAGTGGGGACGGTCCTGATCAAGTCGACCCAGGGCGAATTCTGGACCCCGATGGTCACGATGCTGGCATTCTCGGTCGCATTCGCGCTTCCGTTCACGGTCCTGGCTATGTTCCCGTCGCTCCTGAAGAAAATAAAGGGGAAGAGCGGGGGCTGGCTCAACAGCGTCAAGGTGGTCCTTGGCTTCATAGAGGTCGCACTCGGCTTCAAGTTCCTCAGCGTGGCCGACCAGACCTACCACTGGGGCCTTCTCGACAGGGAGGTTTACCTGGCGATCTGGATCGTGGTTTTCTCCCTGATGGGATTCTACCTCCTTGGCAAGCTGAGGTTCAGGAACGATGACCCGCTTGAAAAGATCTCGGTCACAAGGCTGGCCCTTGCGATCGCGACATTCTCCTTCGTCGTCTACATGGTCCCGGGCATGTGGGGGGCTCCCCTCAAGGCACTTTCCGGCTACCTGCCTCCGATGGAGACACAGGACTTCGTGGTCTGGAACCAGGCCGGAGGCCAGACAGGAGCCATGACTGCGGCTCCTTCCGGAGCGGCAGCCGCCTCGGACTACTCGTCCAGGTACGACCTCAAGCTTCCAATGGGATTCTCCGGCTACTTCACCCTCGAAGAAGGCATCAAGGCGGCGAAGGAACAGGGCAAGCCCATATTCGTGGACATCACGGGGCATGGCTGCGTCAACTGCCGGGAGATGGAGCAGCGCGTCTGGACGGACCCGAAGGTGCAGGAAATCCTGAAGGATGAATATGTGATCGTGGCCCTGTACACCGACGACAAGTCCAAACTGCGCGAAGAAGACTGGGTCACCACCGAAAACGGGAAGGTCCTCAAGGAACTCGGCCGGGCCAATTCCTACCTGGTACGCAACCGCTTCGGGGTGAACGCACAGCCGAACTACATAATCCTGTCCCCAGAGGGAGAACAGCTTACCGCTCCGCGGGGCTACAACCTGTCAGTCGACGGATTCGTCGGCTTCCTTGAAGGCGGGCTGGAAAAGTTCCGGGGGCAACTGCAAGGAAACTAACTGTTTACGATATGGGTAAAAGATTCAGATCCGCCATCCTCCCAGTGATGTCCGGCTTCTTCATCATGGGCTTCGTCGACATAGTCGGGGTCGCCACAAGCTACGTCAAGGCCGATTTCACCGGGATGAACGACAAGGTCGCAGGACTCATCTCGCTGTCCTGCTTCCTGTGGTTCCTCATCCTCTCCATCCCGACGGGGATGCTCATGAACCGCATCGGAAGGAAGAAGACCGTCCTGCTCAGCTTCCTCGTCACGGCGCTGGCGATGCTGGTGCCGCTGGTCAACTACAGCTTCCCCTCCGTCCTGGTCGCATTCGCCTTGCTGGGAATAGGCAACACGATCCTCCAAGTCGCCCAGAACCCTCTGGTAACCAACGTAGTGTCCCCCGACAAACTGACCGGGACACTCACCCTCGGACAGTTCGTCAAGGCAGTCAGTTCCTTCCTGGGGCCGATCCTGGCAGCGGCCGTAGCCGGGAGCGCACTCGGCTGGAAGATGGTCTTCCCCGTCTATGCGGCGGTGACCATCCTTTTCATGCTTTGGCTCGCCTTCGCCCCCGTTAAGGAAGAAACCGTCGAGAAATCCGGAATCACTTTCGGAAGGACTTTCTCCCTGCTCAAGGACAAGTACATAGTCCTGTTTTTCATCGGCATACTGGTCCTCGTCGGAGTGGATGTAGGGATGGGAGTGACCTTCCCGAAACTTCTCCAGGAAAGATGCGGCCTGCCTCTGGAAAAGGCCGGGATGGGCAACAGCGTCTATTTCCTTGCCAGGACCGTAGGAGCCTTTCTCGGAGGCCTCATACTGATGAAATATCCGACACCCAGGTTCTTTGCGGCCAGTGTATTCCTTGCCCTGGCCAGCCTCATCGGCCTGGTCTTCTCGCACAGCCTGGCGGCCATCCTGGTGTTCGTCGCGCTGTTCGGTCTCGGCTACTCCAACCTGTTCGCCATCATATTCTCAGTCTCCATGCAACGGGTCCCGGAGAAGACCAACGAAGTGTCTGCCCTCCTGATCGTAGGAGTCTGCGGAGGTGCGGTCATCCCGCCCGTCCTCGGAGTGGTCACCGACTCCCTGGGCTCCCAGGTCTGGGCCGTGGCGGCGCTGGCCCTGGTGTGGGTCTATCTCGTTTTCCTCATACGTCACATCCGCAAACTTGCATAAAACCATGGACATGGACACAAAGACCCTGGTCGGCCTCGACATCGGAGGCACCAAATGCGCCGTGACGCTCGGACGCTACGGTACTGACGGGATAAAGATACTGGACAAGCTCTCGTTCCCCACCACGGACGTCGGCGGGACAATTGAAGGCCTGAAGGACGGAGTCCGCAAGGTACTCGGTAGGAATTCACTGGCCAGGGAAGACGTGTCTGCGATCGGAATCAGCTGCGGAGGCCCCCTCGACAGCAGGACCGGCGTCATCATGAGTCCGCCGAACCTTCCCGGTTGGGACAACATCCCGATAACCAGGATAATGGAGGATGAATTCGGGGTCAAGGCAGCCGTCCACAACGACGCCAATGCCTGTGCCCTTGCAGAATGGAAGTTCGGCGCCGGGAGAGGGACCAGGAACATGGTCTTCATGACTTTCGGGACCGGACTGGGAGCAGGGCTCATCATAGACGGCAAACTCTACGCCGGGACCAACGACAACGCCGGGGAACTCGGGCATGTGCGCCTGGATGCGTTCGGTCCCGTCGGCTACGGCAAGGCCGGCTCGTTCGAAGGTTTCTGCAGCGGAAGCGGAATCGCCCAGCTGGCCGCGTCGATGGTCAAGGAGAGGCTCCAGATGGGCGGGAAGGTGGACTGGTGCCCCGACGGCGACCTGGGCGCAATCACGGCCAGGACTGTCGCCGAGGCTGCTCGGAACGGAGACGCCCTCGCGAAGGAAGTCTATTCGGTAAGCGCAAGGTACCTCGGGAAAGGTCTTTCCATCATCATCGACATCCTCAATCCCGAACTCGTGGTCATCGGGAGCATCTACGCCAGGAACGAGGACTTGTTCAAGCCCCTGGCAGAGGAGATTATCGCAAAGGAAGCACTGCCGCTCGCCAGCAAGGTGTGCCGCATCGTGCCGGCCGCGCTCGGAGAATCCATAGGAGACTATGCAGCCCTGTCGGTTGCAGCTGACATTTAAACCAATGAATATGCTCTCAAGCCTGATCGTACAGAACCTGGAAGAAGCCAGGCAGGAACTGGAATCCTTCATCGCGGACCCAAAGACGGTCCCCGCTATAGAAAAGATGGCATCGATGATGGCCGAATCACTCCGCAATGGAGGGAAAATCATCAGCTGCGGCAACGGGGGCTCCCTGTGCGACGCCACCCATTTCGCGGAAGAGCTGACCGGCAGGTTCCACAACGACAGGAGACCCTGGCCGGCAATGTCCGTGAACGATCCCGCCTACCTTACCTGCACCGGGAACGATTTCTCGTTCGAGGACATCTTCAGCAGGTGGGTGGAAGCCTTCGGGAAGGAAGGTGACGTGCTGCTTGCCATCAGCACGAGCGGCGGCTCCAGGAACATAATGAAAGCGGTCGAAGCGGCAAAGGCAAAAGGGATGAAGGTCGCGGTACTGACTTCGGTGAAGGGAGAACAGCTGATACGTCTCGCAGATGCGGCGGTCGCCGCCCCTGCCAGCCGGTTCTCCGACAGGATCCAGGAAATACACATAAAAGTCATCCACATCCTGATAGACGCCATCGAGCATATCCTTGAAGGATAATCTCCTCCAGCAAAATCCACTACGATGAGAAAAGCCATGACACTTATCCTCCTGCTTGCAGCCGCGGCATCGCTCTGCGCGCAGGAAAAGTCCTCAAAGGCAGGGTACTCCCAGGCACTCCGGGAAGTGCGGGAAACCTACAGGATCTACGAAGGCGCGGCACCCGGTTCCGAGGATGCCCGCTACCCTGAAATCATCACCCGGAACGATGCCGGGCAGCCCGTCATCTACAACGTGACCATCCCCACCATCACGGTCTTCAGGCCGGAAGCTTCCATCAACACCGGAGCAGCGGTGATCATCGCTCCGGGCGGAGGGAACATGTTCCTGACATGGCAGAGCGAGGGAGTCAACGTCGCAGAATGGTTCGCCCGCCATGGCATCACCGGCATCATCCTCAAGTACAGGACCAACTATGTCGGGAAAGACGAGCAGGAGATAGCGGAGACCCTGAAGCCGTTCTTCGCGGGACTGTCAGGCTTCGCCGGAAGGCAGAAAAAGGAAGAAGGAGACGGTCCCCTGAAGCCTACAGTCCAGGGAGATGACGGCAGGCAGGCGGTAAGGTTCGTGCGAGCGCATGCGGAAGAGCTGGGGATCGATCCCCACAGGATCGCCCTTCTCGGTTTCTCCGCCGGAGCCATGCTCACCTGCAACGTGATGTACATCAATGACGACGATTGCCGGCCCGACCTGGCCGCGCCTGTCTATGGCATCTCTGGCAGCGGACTTCCTTCCAATCCTGTTCCGACATTCATCTGCGGACCGGAATTCGACCTCTTCCCTCCCGAAAGCCTATTCGGGCTGTACAAGTCCTTCAAGGAAGCCGGACTCCCGGCCGAACTGCATTTCATCCACGATGCCGTACACGGCGAAGGACTCCTTTACAATGGGCGGGAGTGGAACGAATGGATCGACCTGCTCCATGCCTTCATGAAAGGAGTCCGTTTCATACCTTGACGGCCGGCGGATCAGAACTCGTGCATGATCTCGCTCCAGTCCGATATTCCGATGACGCTCTTGTAAGGCTCGAAGACGGCGTCTTCCTGATCGGTGCCTCCGGCTTTCCACACGTACCACACGGGCTTCGGAGTCAGATTTGCAAAACCGGCGTCGTCAAATGACCTCAGGCCTATCCTCAGGCCGAATTCACTCTTGTTGTCAGCCCAGTTGTGCCACTGGATGGCATCCACCCCTTCAAGGGCGGAGGCCTTCTTCCATGCCCAGGCGCCTCCGGCAGCCTGGAGCGTGAGGTCGGACTCGCTGTAGCTGGGCGAATTGGTTCCCTGCTCGGAGAAGAAGAGAAGCCGCTTGGTCTCTCCCTTGTAGAGGTTCTCTTTCATCCTGATCCACTTGTCGATTACCTCCAGGTTCTTGAAGGTGACGTAGGGAGAGTCCATCGAATAGGTGCTCCTAGTGTCATTCTTCCAGAATTCAGGCCTTGTAAGATCTTGAGGATAAGGATGGTAAGCTACGCCCCACCAGAAATCGCCCTCGGCATTGGAATAATCGACATTCATCTCGAGCATCTCCTTGGGAGAATAGCCGCCGTCGCTGGCGGTCCAGTTGTGGGTATATGAGCCCAGGATTGCTGAATTCTGGTCGTACTGGCGGGCGATGTTGTAGCAGATCCTCATGGACTTGACATAACGGTCCATGTAGCGGTTCATTGGCTGCTCGCCCATGTTCGTCCATTCCGACCCCATGTCCACCTCGTTGTGCATGATCCAATGGGAAATCCTGCCGCAGCCATAATGCTGCCCGTTGTAACGGGAGGCCATGTACTCGAGGGCGGCGGCATAGGCATTGAAGGCCTTGGCGGTCGTCAGGTTCGGCATCGAATAGAAGCCCCCGGTGCACTCCGGGTCCTCGTAGATGGTGCCCCGCGAACAAAGGATTATGGCTTCTACCACAAGTCCCAGGCGGTCAGCCTTGTTGAGCAAGGCGTCGAGACCCGCTATGTAGCCGGCGTCCAGGCGGTATGCCACCCCACCGTAGACGTAGTCGCCTCCCTCTCCGTTGATGATTCCATGGAGCAGGATGTTGCTGGTGATGCTGCCGACATCCATGGTCCCACAGTCCTGGAAGTAAAGGTCGATGTTGCCGGCGCCGAATCCCTTCTTGTTCCTGAGCGGAACCTTTTCGGGAGAGGACTTGGGCGCAACTTCGTCAGCATAGCGGGCATGGGAGTCCAATGTCTGGGTCTCCCCTTCCACCTTCACGACCGCCCATTTGGAGAACACCCTGTCGTAGATGATGCCTTCCCTTCCGTTGACGGTCCTGTCTACGGTGACGGAAAAGTTGCCGCCGTCGGTCTTCACCGTGTAAGGGAAGTTCTTCATCTCGGTCACATCCTGCCAGGGGGTGATGTCGGCGAGGACATAAGTCCCTGACCCGCCGCAGGTTCCCTTTATGGTAACCTTGTCCTGGGTCACGACGACGGATGTAACCTTGGAAGGATAGTCCTTCTTGAGATATTCGCCGATGTGCTCGGCCATAGCGGCCTTGGAGTTCTCGATCTCCATCTCCGCCTCATACTGCTTCTTCTCTTCATCCGTCATCGAACGCAATGTTATGTTGCGGATGTAGAAGTCGATGCCGGCATAATCCCCGGGATCGAAGCGGAGACAGTCACGCGTGGTCCCCCAACCGTCCTTGCGGAACTTGTTGATGTTGGCGGTGAACTTCCGATAGTCGGAAGTCCCGGGGACGAAGCCGCCGTACTGGGCTGAACTGGCCTCGGAAGGGGCTCCGTTACGGGCATAGAAGACCTGGAACGATTCCTTGACTTCCCCGGAGCACTTGTACTCGAACTCCAGCATGACCTGGTCCTCCTTGAGGTCCTTGGGGAGCTTTTCGGAAAAGACGTAGGGGTCATCCGCAGTACACTTGACCAGGTAGGAATACGCATCGCCCTGGGCGGAAAGACTCGCAGCATGGATGCCCCCCTGGACCAGCTTGACCTTGGTCGAAGTGGTCGTCGACGGGGTCGGCGTAGGCGTAGGGGTCGGCGTAGGCGTAGGCTTGGTCGAAGGAGTTTGCGGCTCCTCCTTGTCGGAGCCGCATGAAACCATGGCCGCCGGCATGAGGGCGGCCATGAGGAAAATCAACAGATACTTTTTCATCAGCTTAGGCAAAATCATTGTCAGACAGGCTATTTCTCTGAATATACGAAGTTGAACCTGCCGAAGGGAGCCGTGTCACCGCTCACATAGAAGTCCATGACGTCGCCTTCCTTCTGCATGTTGTCGTTCCACTTGAACTCGAAGTCCACCTTTGCTCCGATGCCAAGCACCGAACGGGGGATGCGGACCACAAGGCGGTTACCCTTGGCGTGGAACTTCACCTTCGCGGCATCTTCCCACATCCATATTCCCTGGACGTTCTTCTCCAGTCGGGCCTTGCTCCCCTTCGGGGAAACCCGGTTCACCACGAAGTCGTAGCCGTTCCAGCCCGTGGCCTTGTCGCGGTCCACGTCTATGAACAGCTGCATCCAGTGAGGGTCGTCCTTCGGCGAAAGGGCCTCGGCAGTCTCGACGTAGAAGTAGATATACTTCGAGTCGCGGGCAACCTTGGCACCGACGATGTCGTTGCGGCCGGTGCTGTCCCTGTAATAAGTGTTTCCGGCACCCACGTTGTCACGCCTGAACGTGTTGCCGCGGTAGGAGGCGAAATAAGGAGCGACGTCGTCCCAGTCCGCGAACTTGCCCAGGCGGATGGACTTGGGCTCAGAGACGGGTTCCGCGGGAGTCATGCCCTTGAACTTGCGCACTCGGTCGACCAGCTGGAGGTAGTACACGTCTCCCTTGTCGCCCCAGCCGGCGTTGGGCTCGATGTCCCGGCTGCAGACCCAGTTGTACTGGTCCACGAAGGAGAAAGGGTCTCCGTTCCAGCTGTCCTTGGGCAGCCATTTACCGGCTATGTACTCATTCCAGCCAGTCACGAAAACCAGTTCAGGGTCAAGCTCGTAGGCCCTGTCCCACTGTTCGGATATGTTCCATCCGTAGAGGTAGCCGTCGGGACGCGGGTCGAAGCCGTTGCGGATCGACCAGTTGCGGCCGTAGGCGTCCTTGGTGTTGAAAGCTCCGCAATGACCTTTCCGGTCGGGATTGGTGTTCTGCGCAACGCCGACGGTGACCTGCTCGTAACGGGTCTTTCCGTCAGCCCCCTTGGAGGCGACATAGCCGTGCTGGGGATAGTTCTCCAGCCATCCCCACTGGTCGTTGCGCTTGGGACTCGGGCCGTCGACATAGTCAGGCTGGCCGGGACGGAAGGTGAAGAACTCCGCGATCTCCTTGTCCTCCTGCGAGTCCGTAAGCAGGTCCGGATAAGCCATGAGGCAGGGTTTGCCCCTCCACATGAACCAGAGGTTGCTGTACCTGCCCGGCTTGTAGACGTCGCGGTAAAGCTGGCGCAGGGCATCGTTGGTGGTCGGCATCGGCCACAGGTTGAGTATGAAGGACACCTTGGGCACGTTCACGCCGTCCTTCTGCGCCTGGTCCCAAGTCTCCATAAGGGCCTCGTAGGAAGCCTTGAAGGTGTTGCTGCCGTTGGTGCAGTCGAAGAAGACCGCATCCACGCCTGCGGCGGCCAGCATCTCCGCGTGCTTGCGGAGCACCCATTTGTCGGTGGTCTGGTAATATCCGAAAAGCGGCTTCTCCCAGTAGTAGTAATGAGGTCCGGACGGGCCCCACGCAGGGTGGTTGTAGTCCTTTATGGCTTCCGGATGCTCCCGCAGGATCTCGGAGATGTTGTACACCGGATACTTGTCATTGTGGTTGGAATTGTGCCAGGTCCAGTAGAAGATGCCCACGAACTTGCCGTCGCGCTTTGCGGGCGCCTCGTCGTAGGAGCGGACCTTACGCCCGAGGGCGTCCGTGGCGGCCCAGGAATCAGGGTTCGCCGTCTGGGCTTTGCCAGGGACCAGGGAGGCAAGGCAGGCCGCAATTACAAGACAGGAAAATTTCTTCATGATATTGAGTCGTATTGGTTATTCTGCTGTGTAGACATAGTTGAAACGGCCTCCGGGAGCGGTGTCGCCGCTGACATAGAAGTCCATGACGTCGCCTTCCTTCTGCATGTTGTCGTTCCACTTGAACTCGAAGTCCACCTTTGCTCCGATGCCAAGCACCGAACGGGGGATGCGGACCACAAGGCGGTTGCCCTTGGCGTGGAACTTCACTTTCGCGGCATCTTCCCACATCCATATTCCCTGGACGTTCTTCTCAAGACGGGCCTTGCTCCCCTTCGGGGAAACCCGGTTCACCACGAAGTCGTAACCGTTCCAGCCGGTGGCCTTGTCGCGGTCCACGTCTATGAAGAGCTGCATCCAGTGAGGGTCGGTCTTAGGAGAAAGAGCCTCCGCCGTCTCGACGTAGAAGTAGAGATACTTGCCGTCGCGGGCCACCTTGGCGCCGACGATGTCATTGCGGCCGGAACTGTCCCTGTAGTAGTAGTCTGCGTTGCCGCCTTCGTCACGATGGAAAGTATTCCCCTTGTAAGCAGCGAAATACGGCGTCACGTCATCCCAGTCGGAGAACTTGCGGAGCCTGACCGGCTTGGGAGCCGACACCGGTTCAGGCGGGGTCATGCCCTTGAACTTGCGCACGCGGTCCACCAGCTGAAGGTAGTAGACGTCGCCCTTGTCGCCCCAGCCGGCGTTAGGCTCGATGTCACGGCTGCAGTTCCAGTTGTACTGGTCCACGAATGAGAAAGGATCACCGTTCCATGGGGCGCCGGGCTTCCACTTGTCCGTAGCGTATTCGTTCCAGCCCGTCACGAAGACCAGCTCGGGATCGAGCTCATAGGCCCTTTCCCACTGCTCGGAGAAGTTCCAGCCGTAGAGATAGCCGTCCGGGCGCGGGTCGAAGCCGTTCCGGACGGACCAGTTGCGGCCATATGCATCCTTGGTGTTGAACGCGCCGCAGTGACCTTTCCGGTCGGGGTTGGTGTTCTGGGCGATGCCCACCGTCACCTGCTCGTAGCGAGTCTTTCCATCAGCACCGACCGACGCGACGTACCCGTGCTGAGGATAGGTTTCCAGCCAGCCCCACTGGTCGTTGCGCTTGGGATCCGGGCCGTCTACGTAGTCCGGCTGCCCGGGACGGAAGGTAAAGAATTCCGCGATCTCGCGGTCGCCGGGCGAATCGTCCAACGCTTCAGGATACGCCATGATGCAGGGCTTTCCCTTCCAATAGAACCAGAGGTTCTCATAACGGTGCGGCTGATAGATGTCCTTGTACAGCTGGCGCAGCGCGGCCTGCGTCGTCGGGACCGGCCAGAAATTGAGGATAAAGGCGATTTTGGGGACGTTCACGCCGTCCTTCTGCGCCTGGTCCCAAGTCTCCATCAGGGCCTCCGTGGATGCCATCCAGGTACGGTCGCCATTCGTACAATCGAAGAAGACGGCGTCCACACCGGCATCCGCCAGCCACTCGGCGTGCTTGCGGAGCACCCACTTGTCCGTGGTCTGGTAATATCCGAGAAGCGGCTGTTCCCAGTAGTACTCGAGGGTCTGGGGAGTACCCCAGGCCGGATGGTCCGTCTGCTTTATGGCTTCAGGATACTTCCTGATGATTTCAGTGATGTTCTTAACCTGGCGGGTCGGCTTGTGCCGGTTGTTGTGCCACGTCCAGTAGAAGATCGCTACTGTCTTCCCTTCCCGCCTGGCTGGCGCTTCGTCATAGGAGCGGACCTTGCGCCCGAGGGCGTCCGTGGCTGCCCAGGAATCGCTGTTGACGACCTGGGCCTTGCCCGGGACCAGGGCGGCGAGGCAGGCCGCAATGACGAGACAGGTAAATCTCTTCATGATATCGCGCATGTATCGGTTATTCAGCTGTATAGACATAATTGAAACGGCCTCCGGGAGCGGTGTCACCGCTCACATAGAAGTCCATTATGTCGCCTTCCTTCTGCATGTTGTCGTTCCACTTGAACTCGAAGTCCACCTTTGCTCCGATGCCAAGCACCGAACGGGGGATCCGGACCACGAGGCGGTTTCCCTTGGCATGGAACTTCACTTTCGCGGCATCTTCCCACATCCATATTCCCTGAACGTTCTTCTCAAGACGGGCCTTGCTCCCCTTGGGAGAGACGCGGTTCACCACGAAGTCGTAGCCGTTCCAGCCGGTGGCCTTGTCGCGGTCCACGTCTATGAAAAGCTGCATCCAGTGAGGGTCGGTCTTCGGCGAAAGAGCCTCCGCCGTCTCGACGTAGAAGTAGAGATACTTGCCGTCGCGGGCCACCTTGGCGCCGACGATGTCGTTGCGGCCGGTATTGTCGACGTAGTGCAGGTTCGCAGAGCCATCGGCATCACGATGGAAGGTATTCCCCTTGTATGCAGAGAAATACGGCGTCACGTCGTCCCAGTCGGAGAACTTGCGGAGCCTGACCGGCTTGGGAGCCGACACCGGTTCCGGCGGAGTCATGCCCTTGAATTTCCGTACCTGGTCCACCAGCTGCAGGTAGTAGACGTCGCCCTTGTCGCCCCAGCCGGCGTTAGGCTCGATGTCACGGCTGCAGACCCAGTTGTACTGGTCCACGAAGGAGAAAGGATCTCCGTTCCATGGAGCCCCCCAGCGGCCGGCGATGTACTCGTTCCACCCCGTCACGAAGACAAGTTCGGGATCGAGTTCGAAAGCCCTTTCCCACTGCTCGGCGAAGTTCCAGCCGTAGAGGTAGCCGTCGGGACGCGGGTCGAAACCGTTGCGAATCGACCAGTTGCGGCCATATGCATCCTTGGTGTTGAACGCGCCGCAGTGGCCTTTCCGGTCGGGGTTGGTGTTCTGGGCGATGCCGACCGTCACCTGCTCGTAGTGCGTCCTGCCGTCCGGGCCGACCGAGGGCACGTAACCGTGCTGGGGATAGTTCTCCAGCCAGCCCCACTGGTCGGGCCGTGTCGGGCCGTCGACATAGTCCGGCTGCCCTGGGCGGAAGGTGAAGAATCCGGCTATCTCACGGTCGAGCGGGTCGTCCCCGAGGGCCTCCGGATACCCCATGATGCAGGGTTTCCCCTTCCAGATGAACCAGAGGTTCTCATAGCGGCCGGGCTTGTAAATGTCCGTGTACAGCTGGCGCAGCGCCGCGCGTGAGGACGGGAGGGGCCCGAAATTGAGCATGAACGCGATCTTGGGCACGTTCACTCCGTCTTTCTGCGCCTGGTCCCAGGTCTCCATCAAGGCTTCGGTGGATGCCTTCCAGGTGTTGCTGCCGTTGGTGCAGTCGAAGAACACCGCGTCGACTCCGGCGTCGGCCAGCATTTCGGCATGCTTGCGGAGGACCCACTTGTCGGTAGTCAGGTAGTAGCCCAGCAGCGGCTGCTCCCAATAATAGTACTGGCCGGTCTTCTCGGATTTCACCCAGACCGGGTGGTCGATGTCACTCATCGCCTCGGGGTACTGCCGGACGATCTCGGTGATGTTCTTGACCTGCCAGTCGTCGTTATGCCGTTTCACGTCGTGCCAGGTCCAGTAGAATATGGCCACGAACTTGCCGTCGCGCCTGGCGGGCGCCTCGTCGTAGGAGCGGACCTTGCGCCCGAGGGCGTCGGTAGCGGCCCACGGGTCGCTGGCAGTACCCTGCGCAACAGCCGGGACGGCTGCGGCAAGGGCCAGCAACAGGGACAAGGAAATTCTGATTCCTTTCATGTCTTTGAGTCGTGATATGGTCGGTCTTTCAGTTACTTCTTCCAGATGAACCTGAAGTTGAACCTGCGGTTGGGCGCCGTGTCACCGGTGGTGCAGAGAGTGATTATGTCGTCAAGGTCGGACGGGTTGTCCGCCCACTTGAAGTCGAAGGAAGCCTTGTCGCCTGAAACTCCCAGCAACCCGGCGGGGACGGAGAGCTCCAGCTCGTTCCCGGCGACACGGAAGGAAGCCTCCCCTGCGGGGACCCATGCTCCGTCTGAATACTTCATGACGCGGCTGGTCTTCCCGTCCACGACCTCCTTGTTGACGAGGATGTCATAGCCGAACCAGCCCGTCGAAGCGTCCTGGTCGGTGTCGACAAGGAGCAGCATCCAGTTCGGGTCGGTGCACGGAGTGATGGCCGAACCGGTCTTCGCATAGAAGCAGACCTGGCCGTCAGGGGTCACGGCGACCTTCGAATCCTGGATGTCGTTGCGGCCGGTAGAATCGGTGTAATGCAGGCCGGCATAGCCCTTGGCATCGCGGAAGGTCACGTCCCCGCGGGTGTCGCGATAGACCACCTTCACGCCTTTCCAGTCCGAGAACGAACCGTCCACCTTCACCTTCCTGAGGCCCTTGTTCTCAGGAATCGGGCGGACGCCCTTGTAGCGGCGGATGTTCTGGGCCATCTGCATGTAGTAGTTGTCGGTGTAGCCTCCCTTCATTGGCTGGATGGTACGGTTGAATTCGGCATTGTACTGGTCGACGAAATAGAATGAGTTCTCGCGGCCGAGCCACATCGTCTTTCCGCCGTTGCCGTACTTGCCGGCAGTCCATTCGTTCCAGTCATTCAGGTAGATGAAGGGCGGATCGGCGGCGAGGGCGTCTTCCCAGCGCTCCTGGAAGTAGATTCCGTAGCCGGTCGGATGCTCCACGGTCTTGCCGAGCCAGGGCACGTAGGCCTCCTTCGGCATGTCGTACTCGTCAAGTTCGGGCTCACCGCCGGCACGAGACCAGGACTTCCCTACCCCCATCGGGACGGCCGTCATCGTAACGGGATGCTGGGCAGGAGTCACCGCAGCCTCCTCAAGCTGGCCGCCGTGCTTTGAGACAAGCTCCTTGGGTGTCATGTTTATTATGCTGTCGTCGGCCATGCTGTAGCCGAAGCTCCAGTTGTCCTCGGTGCCGATGTAGCGCTCTCCCTGCCACTTGTAGTAGCCCCACCACATGTTGCGGAGCGTGAAGAAATCGAATATCTCCTTCGGATAATCAGCTGCGGAAGCCTCGTAATGGCCGTTGGCGTCAGCCTCCGGATGGGCGTTGTACAGGAGAAGCGGCTTGCCGTCCCAGTAGAACCAGAGGTCGGAGAATTTGTTCTGCTTGTAATAGCGCTCATAGAGGGACTTGACCACTTCCACGGGCTTGTTGTTGAAGGACCAGAACACGAACTGAGGCGTCTTGTTCCCTTCCTCGCGCATCTTCATCATGGTCGAGAAGAGGACCTCCCACTCGTCCCAGTAGCAGACTCCGTTCGTGACATCCATCACGAGGACGTCGACCCCTGCATCCTGGAGCATGGATATGTCCTTGCGGATCACCCATTCGTCCTGGCTGAGGAAGTAGCCCATCTCGGGTTCGCCCCAATGGCCGCCACCGTATTTCCAAAGGGGATGGTCGTGCCTGAGCCTTGCGGAAGGGTCCTCCTGGAGGACCTTGGTGACATCGGTATGTCCCTCGGCGTCATAGGCATTCTGGGTGTGCCATGTGATGTAGAATATGCCGACGGCGCGCTGGTGGTCGGTTTTCAAAGGTCCTACGGAATCGATGAGAGGCATCGTCCTGCCGAGGGCGTCGGTCGCCACCCAGGTATCCGGGAACAGGTCCACTGATGCTTCGCCCGCCGCTTTTTCCTGCCCGCATGAAGAAAGGGCGAGCACGAGGGCGGTTGCCAGAATCAAATACGTTCTTTTCATTTCGGTTATTGAGTTGATTGATTGTTTCAGCGTACGTGGGCGTGCCGGCACCGCACCGTGCCGGTCCGCAGACTTGTTTTTACTGCAAAAATCACGCCCGCGCGCACCCACACAGGCACGCACGCAAAGGAAGTGTTCCATGTCATGTCATTTTTGTATATTTGCAGCCTGAACCGAAAAAGGCTTTCATTATGTTCGAGAATTTGCAGGAGAGACTTGAAAGGTCTTTCAAGATACTGAAAGGAGAAGGAAGGATAACCGAGATCAACGTGGCGGAGACCCTCAAGGACATCCGGAAGGCACTCCTGGATGCCGACGTGAGCTACCGCGTCGCCAAGGATTTCTGCGAAAAGGTCAAGGTCAAGGCGATGGGCCAGAACGTTCTGACGGCTGTCAAGCCGCAGCAGATGATGGTCAAGATCGTCAGGGACGAACTTGCGGATTTCATGGGAAGCGAATCCCAGGACATCAACGTCAAGGGGAATCCCGGCATCGTCCTGGTCGCCGGCCTCAACGGTTCGGGAAAGACCACTTTCTCCGCCAAGCTGGCCTCGAACATCAAGAGCAAGCGCGGGATGAAGGTCATGCTGGCAGCCTGCGACACCTTCCGCCCCGCGGCAATCGAGCAGCTCAAGGTACTCGGCGAAGGCATAGGCGTGCCTGTCTACACTGAAGAAGGAGTGAAGGACCCCATCCGGATAGCGGGGAACGCGATCAAGGCGGCAAGGGCCGAAGGCTGCCCGGTCGTGATCATAGACACCGCCGGCCGTCTCGCCGTGGACCAGGAACTGATGGACGAGATCTCCGCCCTGCACGATGCGGTCAGGCCCACCGAATCCCTCTTCGTCGTGGACGCCATGACCGGCCAGGACGCCGTCGAGACCGCGAAGATATTCAATGAAAGGCTGGACTTCGACGGAGTGGTCCTCACCAAGATGGACGGAGACACCAGGGGCGGCGCCGCCCTTTCCATCAAATATGTCACCGGGAAGCCGATAAAGTTCATCTCGACCGGCGAGAAGATGGAAGCCATGGACGTGTTCCATCCCGACAGGGTCGCGGACCGCATCCTGGGGATGGGCGACGTCGTCTCCCTCGTGGAAAAGGCCCAGGAGCAGTTCGACGAGAAGCAGGCCAGGGAGACCCGCAAGAAGCTGGCGCGTGACAAGTTCGGCCTCATGGACTTCTACAACCAGATCCAGCAGGTCAAGAAGATGGGCAACATCAAGGACCTCGCCGGGATGATTCCCGGGATGGACAGGGCCATCAAGGATGTCGACATCGACAACGACAAGGCCTTCAAGGGGATAGAGGCCATCATCATGTCGATGACCCCCCAGGAGAGGGACAACCCCGAGATAATCAACGGCAGCCGCCGCAAGAGGATAGCCGAAGGAAGTGGCACGAATGTCGCGGAAGTGAACAAGCTTCTCAAGCAGTTCGAGCAGACCAGGAAGATGATGAAATCGGCCCTGACCGGCAACATCGCCCAGAGGATGAGGGCTTTCCGCCGCTAGTGCATCTCCCTGTGCGCGCTGCGGCGCAGAAGTCTTTCGCGGTTCTCGATTTCCGGATAATCCCGGGCGGGGACCGCGAATTTCATGAAACGGTCCCAAAGGATGTCCACGGCCACCTCGGAGGGATGGACCATGTCCGGGGCATAGAAGCGGTAGTCACGGAGTTCGTCCATCATGATCTCGTAGGCGGGGAAATAGTCGCAGTTGTCGGGGAAAGAGGACAAGACCTGTTCCACGGCCAGGAGCAGCACGCTCTTGCTGAGCTGGTTGCCGTGCGCACCGTCCTTGAGGTGGCGTATCGGCGACACCGTGAAAGTGAACTGCTTGTCCGGGAAGCGGGAGACCATGCTTCCGAGGACGGCGGACACTTCCCTCACTCCCAGCCTCCTGCGGGTGAATTCCCTGGCATCCACCTTCAGGCAGTTGGACACCGTCTCCCCCGTCCTTGAATATTCATAGATCCATGCCGTCCCAAGGGTGACGATGACCTTCGAGGCCTTCTTCCAGGATGCGGAAGCCTTTGACAGGGAGGCGTTTGCGTCACGGAGGAAAGTTTCCTTGTCCGCCCGTGCGAAGGATGTGTGGTGGCTGAACGAACAGTAGAGGCCGCTGCCGGCCCCCATCTTCACGCACTCGTCCTCGGTGAAGGGGATCCCGGACGAGAGACGCGCTACGCAGTTGCACAGCGAGACAGGATTGTAAACGGTCCCGAAAGGGTTCAGCGTGACGTCGAATCCAAGGTCGGCCATCCTCTTTCCGATGCTGTCCGCGAAACAGCTGCCCAGGGTGACGACACCGTCGCCGAGAGATATCTCCCAGCGGCTTCGTCCCGCCTCAACGGGAGTCTGGAGCCTAAGTTCTTTCATATTCTGCGAATTTACGAAAAATTAAGTATTTTTGCGTCCCCGAAACAGACATGAAAAAGGCTTTAGGAACCATCATACTCACCCTTGCGGCTCTCCCTGCCATGTGCCAGGAAGGACCGCGCATCCTTTACAATGTCCTGTACGAGTACTACTTCGACAACCGGGAGTTCGCCGGGCACGAAGACTACACGCGTTCGCAGACCTTCCATTCGGCACGCTTGACACCGATGGTCGGAGTCGGGTTCAACCAGGACGGGAATCTCCACCACAGCGTCATGGCCGGGATAGACCTGCTCAAGAACATGGGCGAAGCCTCGGTGATGGCCGACGACAGGAGGATCGAGAACTGGGGCCTTTTCCATGAAATGTCCCTGTGGTACAACGTGGAGACGAAGGTGGGCAGGAAGGACCTGAGCTGCTTCGCAGGCATGTTTTCGAGAAGGTTCTCGGCCATCGGGTCCCAGGACACGCCCGACGGGGCGTTTCCAGGGAGGAACATCCCGGCCGTTTTCCTCAACGACGAGCTGCGCTTCTACGACAACAACATAGAGGGCATCCTCATGAAGCTTTCCGACAGGAGGAGCTACGCCGAACTCGGCCTGGACTGGAAGGGAAAGTACGGGAAGAACCGCAGGGAGCAGTTCCTAATCTTCTCCTACGGCAAATTCGCCGTAACCCGCTGCCTGAATGCAGGATGGGCGGCGATGGGGCACCACTACGCCAACGCCGAGATGTTCGGCGGGGTCGTGGACGACCACACGGTGAGCCCGTTCGTGGAACTGGACCTTGCCCCGTTCACTTCAGGGAAGCTGCAGGCGCTCTCGCTGAGCCTCAACGGAATCTACGGCTACCACAGGGAGAGGGCGAAGGGGAAGGAATATGACATCACGCACGGAGCTGAAGCCGCCCTCGACATACGTTCAAGGGGCATAGGGATCCACAACAGCCTCTACTACGGGACTTCCCAGTACCCTTATTACCAGGTGACCTCACCGGAAGGCACCATCTACGGCCAGGACCTTTACAGGGGGAACCCGTTCTACCAGGCCAAAGGGATCGCCGGCTCGTGGAAAGATAAAGGCTTCTACGACAGGTTCGAGGCATATTACCAGCCGCACGTTTCAGCCTTCCTGGACCTCAGGCTGGCCTTCGCGTTCCACTTCGCGGAAGGCGGCTACCAGGGCTGGCAGCAGAAGTTCTCCCTGGTCTTCAACCTCGACAAGGTCCTGGGCCGCCGCTCCTCCAGGATGAAAAGTCCGGAAAGGCACGAGATGATAATGTAATCCCGGCAGGGGATCCCCCCGACCGGGCCAAAGTCAAGGCATATTTATGGAAATCAAGCGCATCGCCTTCACGGCAACCATTGCGGCTGTGGCCGCGGCAATGATCGGCTGCACCGCTCCCAAAGACGGGGAATATTCATTCAAGGTGCTCACCACCAACGACATCCATGGCACCTACTTCGACTCCACCTACGTCGGGAACGGCGTGAAGAGATCGCTTTATGCAGTGAAGTATGTCGTGGACAGCGTCCGCAGGGCCGCCGGAAAGGAGAACGTCATACTGATCGATGCCGGAGACATACTCCAGGGCGACAACGCCGCCTACTATTTCAATTATGTGGACACGGTGACGCCGCACGTCTACCCCAGGATGGCAGCGTACATGGAATATGACGCCGTGGTGGCAGGCAACCACGACATCGAGACCGGCCATGCCTGCTACGACAGGGTCGCCGCGGACCTGGAAGCTTCCGGCATCCCCTTCCTCGCCGGGAACGCCATCCGCACCTCCGACGGGAAGCCCTATTTCGGGACATACACCATCCTCAGGCGCCACGGAGTCAAGATAGCCGTACTCGGATTCGACAACGCCAACATCAGCAACTGGCTGTCGGAAAGCCTATGGTACGGGATGACCTTCGAGAACCTGATACCGCTGGTGCAGGAACAGGTCGACGCCGTCAAGGCGAAGGAAAAGCCGCATATCGTCATAGTGGCGGTCCATTCCGCAACCGGCGACGGGGACGGTTCCCAGCTTGAGAGCCAGGGGCTCGACCTGATGAACACCCTGCAGGGAGTCGACCTGCTGGTCTGCTCCCACGACCATAAGCCGGCAGTCGTGAAACGCGACTCCATCTGCCTTGTCAACTCAGGAAGCCACTGCCGCTACGTAGGCATGGGCGGAGTGGACATCACGGTCCGGAAGGGCAAAGTCGTAGGGAAGGAACTGGACGCATCCCTGATCGCGGTAGACCGCGACAAGGTGGACACGGCCATGCGGACCGCCTTCCACGATGATTACGCCGCAGTGAAAGCCTTCTCCACCGCAAAGGTCGGAGAACTCGCAATGGACCTCCGGACAAGGGACGCCTACAGGGGGATGTGCGACTACCTCAACCTCATCCACACGATCTGCCTGAAGAGTTCCGGAGCAGACATTTCCTTCGCGGCGCCGCTGACTTTCAACGGCTTCGTCAAGGGAGGCGACATCCTTTACAACGACCTGTTCACCATCTACCCCTTCGAGAACACCCTGAACGTCGTGGAAATGACCGGGAAGGAAATCAAGGACTACCTTGAGGCCTCCTACGACAGGTGGATCACGACAGTCAGGGGTACCCCGGGCGAACACGTCCTCAAGATAGCGAAGAGGGAGGACCAGCGGACGGGACAGAAGTCCTGGTCCTTCATCGAAAGGTCCTACAACTTCGACTCAGCCGGTGGGCTGGACTACACGGTGGACGTGACGAAACCCTTCGGTTCCAGGATTTCAATCTCTTCATTCGCCGATGGGTCAACTTTCAATTTTGACCAAACTTACAAAGTCGCCATGACCTCCTACAGGGCCAACGGCGGAGGCAGTCTCCTGTCCGATGCGGGGATCGACACGGACACTGTCGGGGAAAGGACCGCCAGCCTGCTTCCGGAAATCCGCGAACTGCTCTATAACTACCTGAAGGAAAACAATATAATCCGGCCGGAAAGCATCGGCGACGAGGCCGTCATCGGGCATTGGTCGTTCATCCCAGAGAGCGTGGCGGGGCCTCTGATGGAAGAAGACATGAAACTGCTGTTCCCCGCCAGGAGATAATCCGGCAGGGAACGGTAACTTAAATTTTTGACATAAGCTTAAAGGCCATTTTTCCGGTTGGAAGGAGGCCCGGCGAAGCGGTTCCCCGGAGCCGGCCCTACGGCTTCGGTCCCTGGGTCATCGCCCTGTATTCCGCAGGTGTCTGCCCCGTCGTGTGGCGGAATGCGGTGAAGAAGTAGTCATGGTTGTTGTAGCCTACGTTGTAGGCGATCTCCTTGATGCTCATCGACGTGTTGGTGAGCAGTTCCTTCGCCTTGCTCATCCTCACCTCGTTGATGAAACGGGCCGGCGAGAACCCGGTGTATTCCTTGAAAGTCTTCCTGAACGACGAATAGCTCAGGCACAGCTTGGACGCTATCTCCTCCGGGGTTATCGTAGTGAAGCTGTCGTAGATCATCACCTTGGCCTGGCCGATCTTGTTGGCGGCGTCGGATTCCTGGAACTGCGAATTGCGGTCATAGAAGTAGGCAAGGCTCAGCAGGCGGTCCACAATCCCGGCCAGGACCTGCTGGAACCCGGATTCCTGGGCGACCGAGGCGTCGATGGCCATGTTGTAGAGGTTGACTATGTCCTCGCGTATCCTGACGCTGAACACCGGGCTCTCCCTTGAAAAGAAGCCATGCTGGATGAGGTTGTCCACGAAAGACCCGTTGAAGCCGATCCAGTACTCCTTCCATCCTGTCTGCCGGTCCGGGAAATATGAATGCCACTCGCCTGGGAACAGGAGGAACATCATCCCCCTCTCGATCTGGACTGCCTTGTTGCGCCCGAGGGAAGAGCAGAAGAACTTTCCCCTGCCCTCCGTGATGTAGAGGAGCTGGTACTCGTTGAGGATCCTGCCGTTCTGGACCGAGAACACGTAGCGGGACGGGTGGTTCCTGGGCGGATAGTCCCCTCCAGGGGGGATTTCCTGGAAGCCGACGGAATTGACGGCGAGCCCCCATTTCAGGTCAACCGGATTCACGGCAAGATATTTCAGGTGAACCGAAGTCATTTATCGCAGTTTTTTATTATTTTTGTTGTGGCTTACAAATATAATGATTTTTTCAAAAATCAAAAATCTAAGTTCTATTGTCATATTTTTTAGCATAATGGGAGCGATTTTAATTATATTTGTTTGTTAAAAAATAAGCATCACATAATCATGACACTCGAAACGGCGGCCCCTGTGGCTCACAATTTCCTGGCCTTCGACCTGGGCGCAACCAGCGGAAGGGCTATAATTGGTTCTGTTACAAAGGATAAACTCACGTCCGAAGAAGTCTACAGATTCCCCAACGGAGTAAAGGAAATCGACGGGAAGTACTATTGGGACATCCAGTCGCTCTTCGACCATTTCAGGGAAGCTCTCAGGAAAGTGGCCGGAATGGGTGTCAAGATCGATTCCATCGGCATCGACACCTGGGGCGTCGATTTCGGTTGCATCGGAGCCGACGGGCAGGTCCTCGGAATGCCCAGGGCCTACAGGGATCCCTACACAGAGGGCGTCCCCGAGAAAGTTTTCAAGATTATCCCCAAGGAAGAGCTCTACAACGTCACCGGGACGCAGATCATGAACTTCAACACGATCTTCCAGATCTATGCGCAGAACCAGGAGGAAGGCTCCCCCATCAAGGATGCCAAGGCAATCCTGTTCATGCCCGACCTGCTCTCCTACTTCCTCACCGGGAAGATGGTCTGTGAATATACCGACGCTTCGACCTCGGCCCTCATCGACCCCCGCACCCGCAGTTTCGACAAGACCCTCCTGGACCGCCTCGGCTGCGACTCCTCGATCCTTCTCGACATCGTGCAGCCCGGCACTGTGGTGGGGACCCTCAAGGAAGAGCTCTGCAAGGAGACCGGCATGGAGAGCGTCCCGGTCATCGCCGTGGCAGGACACGACACGGCTTCGGCCATCGCATCGATTCCTGCCGCCGACGAGCATTTCGCCTACCTGAGTTCCGGCACCTGGAGCCTCATGGGAATAGAATCCGCCCAGCCGATAATCAATGACAAGTCCTACGAGTACAACATAACCAACGAAGGTGGCATCGAAGGCACCACCCGGTTCCTCAAGAACATCACCGGGATGTGGCTGCTCGAGCAGTCCCGCAAGACCTGGGAGAAGGAAGGAAGGACCTACAACTACGCCCAGATCGAGGCCATGGGTCTCGAAGCGGTGGACTTCCCTTCCACCATCAATCCCGACGACCCCCGCTTCGCCGCACCCAAGGACATGGACGCCGAGATCAAGGCGGCTCTCCGTGAATCCGGCCAGCAGGTTCCCGCGACCGACGGAGAGATGATAGCCTGCATCTACCACAGCCTTACCAAGAGGTATAAGGAAGTGATCGACATGCTCCAGAGTTTCGCTTCATTCAAGATAGAGAAGCTCCACGTGATCGGCGGCGGATCCGCCAACAAGCTTGTCAGCCAGCTGACGGCCGACGAACTCGGCATCCCCGTGTTCGCAGGTCCGGTCGAAGGCACCGCCATCGGCAACATCATGATCCAGGCAAAGGCCGCCGGCCTTGTGAAGGACCGCTGGGAGATGAGGAGGATCATCGGCAACTCCATCGAAGTGAAGACATATTATCCCAAGAAATAAACAAAGACAGATACAACACAAACACTTAACTTTTAATCACAATTATGAACGAAAAACAGATTACAAAGGCCTACGAGATGGCGAAAGAGCGCTATGCTGCCCTTGGCGTCGACACCGACAAGGCTATCGCCCTGCTGGAGAAGACTCCTATCTCGCTGCAGTGCTGGCAGACGGACGATGTAATGGGTTTCGAGAATGCTGATGCGCTTTCCGGCGGCATCCAGACTACCGGCAACTATCCCGGCCGTGCCCGCAACATCGACGAAGTCCGTGCAGACCTTGAATTCGTCAAGACTCTCCTCGGAGGGACGCAGCGCGTCAACATCCACGAGATCTACGGCGATTTCGGAGGCAAGCATGTCGACCGCAACGAGGTCGAGCCCGCTCATTTCAAGAGCTGGATGGAATGGGGCAAGGAGAACGGCTTCAAGCTCGACTTCAACTCCACTTCCTTCTCCCATCCCTTGAGCGGCGACCTGAGCCTCGCCAATCCCGACAAGAAGATCCGCGAATTCTGGATCGAGCACACCATCCGCTGCCGCAAGGTCGCGGAGGCCATGGGCAAGTACCAGAAGGATCCTTGCATCATGAACATCTGGGTCCATGACGGATCGAAGGACCTCACCGTGGAGAGGATGCGCTACCGCGAGATCTTCGCCGAGTCCCTCGACACGATCCTCGCAGAGGAGATGCCCCACATGAAGAGCTGCCTCGAGGCCAAACTCTTCGGAATCGGGCTTGAGAGCTACACTGTCGGCTCCCACGATTTCGTCGCCGGCTACTGCGCTTCCCGCAAGCTCATGTACACCCTCGACACCGGTCACTACGAGCAGACCGAGAACATCAGCGACATGGTTTCCTCCCTGCTGCTCTTCGTTCCCGAACTGATGCTCCACACCTCTCGTCCGGTCCGCTGGGATTCCGACCACGTGGTCATCATGAACGACCAGACCCTCGACCTCTTCAAGGAGCTTGTCCGCGCGAACGCCCTCAACAGGGCCCACATCGGCCTTGACTACTTCGATGCATCCATCAACCGCATCGGTGCATATGTTATTGGTACGCGCGCGACCCAGAAGTGCCTCCTGCAGGCCTTCCTCGAGCCTCTGAAGACTCTCCGCAAGTACGAAGACAAGGGCCAGTATTTCCAGAGGCTCGCCCTCCTGGAAGAAGCCAAGTGCCTGCCTTTCGGCGCCGTCTACGACTACTTCAACCTCAAGAACGGAGTTCCCGTAGGCGAGGAATTCATCCCCGAGATCGAAAAGTACGAGAAGGAAGTTACTTCCAAGAGGTAATAATTATTCTCCGAGATGAAAATTATCCTGGGACTATTAATAATCGCGATAGGCGCTTTCTGCCAGTCGAGCTGCTACGTTCCGATCAACAAGATCAAGAAATGGAGCTGGGAGAGCTACTGGCTTGTCCAGGGCATCTTCGCCTGGCTGGTATTCCCCCTCCTGGGCGCCCTGCTGGCAGTACCCTCCGGCCATTCGCTTGGTGAACTGTTCTCTTCCGCCCCTTCATTCAATGTCTGGATGACGGTGCTCTTCGGAGTTCTCTGGGGTGTGGGAGGCTTGACCTTCGGTCTCTCCATGCGTTACCTCGGAGTAGCGCTCGGCCAGTCGATCGCGCTTGGAACATGTTCCGCACTCGGAACCATCATGGGACCGGTGCTCCTGAACATGTTCTTCCCCGAAATGGAACCCCTCAAATCCCTTACATTCGCCGTAATCATCGGTGTCGTGGTCATGCTCCTCGGAATTGCCATCATAGGCATCGCGGGCGGCATGAAATCCTCGACTCTTTCCGATGAGGAGAAAAAGGCTGCCGTAAAGGATTTCAATTTCCCTAAAGGCCTGGCAATAGCCCTGCTGGCCGGATTCATGAGCGGCTGCTTCAACGTCGGTCTCGAATTCGGAAAGGATATACATTTCGCAGAAACCGCTCCGATATTCAGAACCCTGCCCGCAACCCTGCTGGTCACCCTCGGCGGATTTGTCACAAACGCATGCTATTGCCTGTGGCAGAACCAGAAGAACAAGACCTGGAGCGACTACAGGAACGGTAAGGTCTGGGGTAACAACTTGTTGTTCTGCGCCCTTGCCGGACTGCTCTGGTACACCCAGTTCTTCGGCCTGAGCCTCGGAAAAGGATTCTTCACCGAATCCCAGACCATGACAACCCTTGCCTTCTGCATCCTGATGGCCCTCAACGTCGTATTCAGCAACGTCTGGGGTATTATCCTGAAGGAATGGAAGGGTTGCAACAAGAAAACCATTACAGTCCTTATCTGCGGATTGGCTGTACTGATATTCTCAACATTCCTTCCAAAGATATTGGAGAAAGACGTCCCCGCAGAGGCCGTGCAGACCGAACAGGTCAGTCCTGTGAACGGACCTGAAGATGGTTCTCCCGCCCCGACGGAGACTCCTGAAGCAATCCCTGCGGAAGAGTAGCTATACTATTATATTATACTATCATATACCATTTAACTTTTTCCTGTATGAAAATACACGATAAAATCCTAACAGCATCCTGCCTTTCCAAGATGAGGGCAGCGATTGCGGCTGTTCTCCTCCTCCTTGTTGCAGGATCCGGGACTTTGGCCCTGGCCCAGCGCGGAAGGACGATCACCGGTAGGGTGGTCGATGAGAACAACCAGCCTTTCCCTGGTGTTACCGTCATGGTTGAAGGTACCACCAATGGAACGATGACGAATGTGGATGGTACTTTCCGTCTGGACAACGTACCTGCATCCGCAACTGTCGTCGTCTCGTGCGTCGGTTACAAGACCCAGAGGTTCACCGGAGCCCAGTCTCCGCTGAACATCCAGCTCGTTTCCGACAATCAAGTGCTCAACGAGACGGTCGTCGTCGCGTTCGGTCAGCAGAAGAAAGCAACGGTGACCGGTGCTATCGCCACCGTCTCCACGACCGAACTGCGCAAGACCACCTCGACCCGTCTGGACAACGCCCTCGCAGGACGTGTCACCGGTCTTACTTCAATGCAGAGCGGTGGTGGTCAGCCTGGACGTGACGGTGCTACGATGTACCTCCGTGGCGCTGCGACCCTCAACGGCAAGAGCCCTCTGATCCTCGTCGACGGTGTCGAGCGTGCCGATGGTATCCGTACCCTCGACATGAACGAGGTCGAGAGCATCTCCGTCCTGAAGGACGCTTCCGCTACCGGTCTCTACGGTGTGCGCGGTGCTAACGGTGTCATCCTGATCCAGACCCGCCGCGGTGAGAAGGGCAAGCCCAACCTCAGCATTTCGTTCGACCAGTCCTTCTCCGAATTCACCGTCCAGCCCGAGCGCACCCACTCCTGGGAGTACATGCAGCTCCGTAACGAGGCCCTCGTGAACTCCGGATCGGCTCCCCTCTACAGCGACGAACTCATCGAGAAGTTCAAGAACCCTCTCTTCGGCCTGACCGGAAACGAGGAGAACTACGCACAGCTCAAGAAGATGCGCGAGTATCTCTACTGCGACAACGACTACTACAGCATGATGTTCCGCAGGTTCACCCCCCAGTCCCGTCTGAGTGCAAACATCAGCGGCGGTACCGACAATGTGAACTACTTCCTGAACATCGGCTACATCCACCAGAACGGTAACCTCAAGACCCTGTCGGTTGACGAACTCGGTTACAACCCCCAGTCTTTCATGAACCGTTTCAGCCTCCGTTCGAACATCGACTTCCACCTCACCAAGGACTTCACGATCTCGCTGAACCTTGCATCCTACACTGAGGATGTCAACATGCCTTGCGTCGGCCCAATGTACAATGGCGACGAGAACTGGATGATGCGTGACCTTATCTACCAGGCCACCTGCGTCACTCCTATCTCCATAGGACCCACCACCATCAGCGAATTCGGTGTTGACGACGGAGCAGTCGTGCACCAGTCCTGGATGGACCGTCCTGCCTTCGAGTGTATGAACTACAGGGGCTTCCGTACTGACACGAAGAAGAACCTCAACTCTACCCTCGCACTCAACTACGACCTCAGCAACCTCGTCACCAAGGGTCTCTCCATCAATGCCCAGGTTTCTTACGATACCTACAACATCGGTGTCCTCGAAGGCGCAAAGACCGTAGCCCTCTACCTTCCGGTAGTCGACTACGCTAACGACACGATGTCCTACGCCCTCGCAACCCAGAACCCTTCACCTCTGAGCCTCAGCCACAGCCGCAACTCCAACTACGTGATCTACGGACAGGCTTCCCTCAACTACGCCCGCAAGTTCGGAAAGAGCGACATCGGCGCAATGGTAACCGCATACCGCCGCTACTGGGAGTCCTCAGGCGCTGCCATCCCTTACAACCTTATCGGTACAGCAGCCCGTCTGACCTACTCCTACGACGAGCGTTACCTTGCTGAAGTCAACATGGGTTACAACGGATCCGAGCAGTTCGCTCCTGCAAACCGCTTCGGTTTCTTCCCTTCCGCAGCAGTCGGCTGGATCGCTTCCAACGAATCCTTCCTCAAGGACAACCCTGTCATCACCTGGTTGAAGTTCCGTTATTCCTACGGTATGGTAGGTAACGACTCCATGGGTGGAGACCGTTTCCTCTATCAGGACGACATCCAGGTAGGCGGCGGCCAGGGCCAGGGCGGTGCCGGTCTTGGTGGACATACAATTTCCGAAGGCCTCCTCGGTAACAAGGAGCTGAAATGGGAGCTCGCAAAGAAGCAGGACTTCGGTGTCGAGATCGGCCTGTTCAAGGATTTCCGCGTGAACTTCGACTACTTCACCGAGAACCGCGACCAGATCCTCATCTACAGGAGGACCATCCCTTCGTTCCAGGGACTTCCACTGGGCAACATTCCCAGGGTCAACATGGGTGTTGTCGATAACCACGGTTTCGAGGTCGAGCTCAAGTACAGCCATGACTTCAACCGTGACTACGGCATCAACATCAACACCAACTTCGGATTCAACGACAACAAGATCATCGAATACGATGAGGTGAACAGGGGCGAAGAGTATGCGTACCCGTACCGCTACGAAGGCTTCCGCCTCGGCCAGCAGTTTGGTTACCTCATCGACTGGGATACTCCCGGACACGGCTACTTCACTTCCCAGGAAGAGATTGACGACTACCAGGCAAATGTCGCCGCATACGGCTCCGGAGTTCCCCGCGTTGGAGACTTCATCTACAAGGATGTCACCGGAGACGGTGTCATCGACGACAAGGATATCAGCCCCATCGGCTACTCCGGCTCCATCCCTGGAATCAACTTCGGTGTCAACATCGGCGCACAGCTGAAGAACTTCGACTTCAACATCCTGTTCTCCGGACTTGGCCGCTACTCAAAGAACTACAACGGTTCCCAGAACGTCGTCGAGTACATCTACCAGGGTACCTACTACGACTATCACAAGAGCGCATGGACCGTCGAGCGCTACCAGAACGGTGAAAAGATCACCTATCCCGCCCTCTCGACAGCTGAGTCCACCAGCCACCGCGCCAACGACTTCTTCATCCAGAACCGCAGCTTCGTACGTCTGAAGAACGTCGAAATCGGTTACAACCTTCCTTCAAGGCTGTTCACCAAGGTGGGAGTCAAGGGCCTGAGGGTCTATGTCTCCGGACAGAACCTCCACTACTGGTCGAAGTGCCACTTCGCAACTCATCTTGATCCTGAGATGAACGATCCTATCGGATACCCTCTTCCCAAGACCATGATGCTTGGTTTCAACATCAACTTCTAAAATGGAGATGAATATGAAAAAATTGATATATCTTGCGATTGCAGCCATCCTGCTTTCCTTCAGCGCAGCTTCCTGCTCGAAGTACCTGAACCAGGCTCCGGACGGCAAGATCTCCCTTGAGGAGGTCTGGTCCGACTACGACAAGACCATGTACTATCTGAACACCTGCTACGCAAATCTCCCTACAAAGTCCCTCCAGTACTTCTTCTGGACCCGCGGTCCGGTCAACTGGTGCGACGATTCCTGGGATGCTGACGACATCGACGTGAACTGGGCTGCTTCCTCCCTCCTCTACAACGGAAATGCCAGTGCTTCGTCCCACCCTGTGTGGGACGTCGGAGGAACAGTGGAGAACTCATACTGGACCAAATATTTCCAGGGCATCCGCAGGTGCGCGATGTTCATCAAGTATGCCGATCCCAAAGTCGTCGGAAGCTCAAGCGAGTACAGCCGCTGGATCGCAGAGGCCAAGCTCCTCAGGGCCTACTACTATGCAGAACTCCTCAGCTGGTTCGGCTGCGGACTCCCTCTCATCGACGAGCCCTACGCCTACACTGACGACTTCTCGCAGGTCAAGCGTGCAAGCTACTACGACGTAGTCCAGTTCATCATCAAGGACTGCGACGATGCCATCGCCTGCCCCGACATGCCGTTCAGGATCACCACCGCCGGCGAGAACCGCCGTATGAGCAAGTCCCTCGCATGGGCTATCAAGTCAAGGATGAGCCTGTTCGCAGCAAGCCCCCTCTACAACGAAGGCAACAACTACTGGAAGGAAGCCTACGACATCAACAAGGCTGCCCTCGCCGCCCTCGAGCAGAACGGTTTCAAGCTCTATGACAAGATCAACATCCCCGGAACCTGGGATGCCGACATCGCACATCTGCCCAACGAGTATGCGAAGATCTACAACGAGTACTTCAACAACTCCCAGGCACTCTCCGAGACTCCTGCCGACATGGAAACCATCTTCCAGCTGGCCAACGGAGCATGGGACGTCGCGAACGTCGACTGCATCGGCGCAATCTGCGGTTACAAGACAGGAACCTGCCCCAGCCAGGAACTCGTAGATGCCTACGAGACCACCGACGGCCAGCCGGTCCTCAATCTTGCAAAGCCTTACAACGACGAGCAGCACCTGCAGCCCAACTACAACACCGCGAACACCCTCTACGATCCCCAGAACCCCTACGCCAACCGCGATCCCCGCTTCTATGCGACGATCTACTACAACGGTTCCAAGCGTTACTGCACCTGGGGAATGGGAGCTGCCTCCAACTCATTCGAGAACAAAGGACAGGGCAACAACTGGCGTGGTTCACGTACCATCGCTACCTGGGCCCGCTGGGAGCAGAACGGTACCATCCACAACGAGTGCGAAGGCATCATGGGCTGGAACATCAACGGCCGTACCTTCACCCGTACCGGATACTACGAGCGCAAGTTCGCCCATCCCAACTCCGACCATGCCAACCTCACCCTCTCCGGAGCTGACCACAAGGACTACCGTCTTGCCGAGATCATCCTCAACTGCGCAGAAGCTGCATTCGAGAGCGGCAACGAGGCTGAGGCCCGCGCCCTCACCAACCGCGTCCGTGCACGCGTAGGGATGCCCGGCATCCCTGCAAGCGTCACCGGCAACGACCTCAGGCTGAGGATCCGCAACGAGCGCCGCGTCGAGTTCGCCCTCGAAGGCAACCGTTACTTCGACCTTCGCCGCTGGCAGACTCCTGACGGAGACCTTTCCGCAACGGACCACTGGGTCACCGCTGCCTACATCACCTGCCACGTCGACGACAAATTCAACGTCACAGGTTACACCTATGACCGCCACGTCATCAAGGAGCGTCAATGCTACACTAACAAGTATCTGAAAGTGGCTATTCCGCTCAATGAAGTCAACAACATGCTTGCTGTCACCGGTGAAGACTGGCAGAACCCTGGTTGGTAGCAGATTCCCTAACTTTAATAACAATATCTGATATGATAAACAAGCATATAATCTCAGCTGCGGCTATCCTTCTGTTCGGCGGCGCCTTCATGGCCAACGCACAGACAGAGATCGCCGTGTCGGGAACCGTTACTGACAGTTACGGGAATCCGCTTCCGGGCGTGATCGTGTCCGCGAACAGCAAAGACTTGTACATTACGGACAAGAACGGCCAGTACACCGCGACGGCAGGCAGCTCCGATGAGCTTACCTTCTCCCTCGTGGGTTACAAGCAGAAGACGGCCAAGGCTACCGCCACCGATGCAAAGATCGTCCTTGAAGACGATGGCCATGGCCTCGCCGAACTTGTCAACCTCGGTTATTCGAAGGAGTACCGCGAAGTCCTCTCCGACGCTGTCGCTACGACCAGCGGAGACCTTCTCGGCAAATCTCTCCACACCCGTCTCCAGCAGACCCTCTCCGGACGCCTTTCCGGCCTGACCACGATCGAAAACACATTCGAGCCTACCTATGAGGAACTCTCGATGTACATCCGTGGCCTCTCAACCGTACATGGAGGTGCAGCCGGTGTCGTCATCGACGGTATCTTCTACGCAAGCTATCCCCATGACATCCTCTACCGTATCTCCCCTGAAGAGGTCGAGTCCATCTCGGTCCTCAAGGACGGAGCATCCCAGGCCATCTACGGCGTGCGCGGTGCAAACGGCCTGCTTGTCATCAACACCAAGCGTGGAACTCCCGGTAAGCTCAAGGTCGGAGTCAACATCTCCGAGACCATCGAGCAGCCCGTCGACGTGATGCATCAGTTCGATTCCTACACCTACGGAATGCTCCGCAACCAGGCTGCCTTCAACGACGGCCGCGGAGAATACGTCTACTTCTCACAGGAAACCCTCGACAACCTCAAGAGCGGAAGCGACCGTGCCCTCTATCCCAACACCGACTGGGCTGACCTCCTCATGCGCAAGGCCTCCGGCCTGCAGCGCATCGCGATCGACGCCACCGGCGGCAGCGACAGGGTACAGTACTTCACAACCCTCAACGTCATCCGTCAGGGCTCCTTCTGGAACACGGACAATGATAGGTACCAGACCGACAACGAGAAGTACCGCGTGAACTTCCGTTCCAACATCGACGTAATGGTCAACAAGTGGATCGGTCTGTACATGAACCTCGCCGGTTCCGTCGTCAAGGCCCACACTCCTAACGGAAGCACGGCCTACAACGCCGTCATCTACGAGTACATGGCTTTCATGCCTCCGACTGTCTACGGTCCCGTGACTCCCCAGATCCTCGACACCGACGGCACGACCGTCCTCCAGGAAGCCGGAGAAGTCATCTCCACCGTCAACATGGGCAACAGCCCTTACGGACTCTTGAACAGGAGCGGTTACTCGAAGACCACCAACACCAACATCTACGGACAGGGCGGTCTCCAGTTCGACCTTAGCTTCCTCACCCCTGGTCTCTGGGCAAGGGCCGGCGTAGGATACCTTTCCTACATCACCGCCAACCAGACCACCCTCCAGAGCTACAAGAGAGTCTATCGTGACGACGACTGGAACAGCCTCAGCTTCACCCAGCTCGGAACGACCATCGACACACCCCTCAGCTACGGCAAGGGTACCGCTCTCTACGGCTACATGTCCTACAAGGGAGAACTCGGCTACCAGCGCGACTTCGGCAAGCACCATGTCAACGCCAACGCCTACGCTCTCTACCAGTCCTTCATCGACCAGACCGGAAACTACGCAGCGACCTACGACTACCGTCGTATGTTCACCGGCGCAGAGGTCTTCTACAACTACGACAAGAGGTACTCCCTGCACCTTGCCACCGGTTACTCCGCATCTGACTACTTCCCGACCAAGACCCGTTGGATCTGGACCCCGGCAGTCAGCGCAGCATGGATCGCTTCCAACGAATCCTTCATCAAGGAGAACGCCCCTTGGCTCTCCCTCCTGAAGTTCCGCGGATCCTACGCCATCACCGGAAATGACAACACAGGCTACGGCCGTTACGACTACAAGGACCAGGTAACCTCCGTCCAGGGTGGAAACATCTCCTGGTTCAGGTACTACACCAACGAGTCCGTCTACGGAAACGCCAGCCTCGAGCCTGAGAAGATCAAGAAGGCCAACCTCGGAGTCGACCTCGGCCTGGGCAACCAGTTCACCGTCAGCTTCGACGTCTTCAAAGAGAGGATGGACAACGGTCTGAACCGTTCCACCGCTCTGGTTCCTTCCTATCAGGGTATCTCCCTCGGTTCTTACCCTGTGCTCAACATGAGCCAGTTCGAGAACAAGGGATGGGAACTCTCCGTAGGCTACAACAAGCGTTTCAACGCCGACTTCGGAATCCACATCAACGGTCATCTCGACTACAACCAGAACAAGGTCATCTACGTCGGAGAATCCGAGCGTACCGAGGACTATGCCTACAGGATCCGCACCGAAGGTTATCCTTACGGACAGGCCTGGGGTTACCTCGTGGACTGGAGCAACGGCAACGGTCTCTTCAATTTCCAGGATGAGATCGACAGGCACGCTACCTACACCTTCGGTACTCCCCGTCTTGGAGACATCAAGTTCCAGGACCTCAACAACGACGGTGTCATCGACGACAAGGACCAGGCTCCGATCGCAAAGGGCTCGCTCCCTCGCTACTCCTTCGGTGTCGACCTTGGCTTCACCTGGAAGAACTTCGACTTCTCAGTCCTTCTCCAGGGTGTCGGCGACTACTACCGCAACTTCTCCTACCTGTACAGCTACCAGTCTGTACGTGACGGATTCTTCACAGAGAGCATGAACAATGCCTGGACTGCCGAGAAATGGCTGAACGGCGAGACCATCGACTGGCCGGCCCTTTCCACCGCTTCCACCACCAACACCCAGACCAGCGACTTCTTCTACAGGAATGCATCATTCCTCAGGATCAAGAACGCGGAGATCGCCTACAGGCTTCCCAAGCGCTTCTCAGACTCGATCGGCGCAGGAGTCACCAAGATCTACCTGGGAGGACAGAACCTGTTCTGCTTCGACAAACTTCCGGCTGACATGCCGGTGGAAGGCAACAATGTCACTAACCTTCCGGTCTTCCGGATGTATCGCATAGGTGTCAATGTGTCTTTCTAGCCTGATTCAATTAATATGATGAAAGATATGAAAAGATATATCGTAATTCTGCTGCTGGCTGCTCTGGCCTTCCCTGCCTGCAACGACTTGCTCGAGCTCAGGGACAACGGAACAACTGATATGGGGAATGTTTTCGCGGACCGCAACCAGACCCGTGGATACATCAACTCCTGCTACAACTACGTCGTGTATCCCGATCTGCGTGCAGGTTCCTTCACAGACGACGCCCAGGACGCACAGGCAATCACCGCCGGTACGAAGTACGACTACTGGTACAACCAGTCACTGGATGCCAGCAACTTCGGAGCCTACAACTATGACGGCGACCCTTGGGCATACTACTACCAGGGAATCCGCAAGTGCAACGTCTTCCTCGACAACATCGGGGATGCGACCGCACGTATCAGCGATATCGAAAGGACCGGATGGACCGCACAGGCCAAGGTTCTCCGCGCACTGTACTACATGCAGCTCGTGAAGCGCTACGGTGGGGTTCCCCTCTTCGTCAACGACCTTGGAACCGCCCATGACTACTCCACTGACTCCCGCGCAAGCGCGATCGAGGTGATCAGGCAGATCCTCAAGGACTGCGATGAGGCCATCGCCGTACCTGACTCTGAGGAATTCTCCTATGTCTACGGAAACGGCCAGTATGGCATGATGACCAAGGCTGTCGCACAGTACATCCGTGCCGAAGCAGCCATGTACGCCATCAGCCCTCTGCTTGGCGACGGTACCTTCGACCAGCAGGAGGCTCTCTCGATAGCTGCCGATGCCCTGCAGAAGCTTCTCTCGAACGACTACTCGCTCTGGAGAACTTCTTCAGAGAACTATTCCGCATATGCCCTCTACTTCCTGACCAACCCCAACGACCTCCGTTCAGCTGACAAGGAGACCATCTACGGTGGCAGCCAGGTAGCCGTATGGACTAGCTGCGGTGTTCCTATCATCGCAGGTACAAGCACTGCCGGCTCCTGCCCCAGCCAGGAACTCGTGGACGCATATGAGATGGCGAACGGCCAGCCGGCCATCACCGGATACTCCGATGCCAACCACCTGCAGCCTATCATCAATGCTGCTTCCGGTTACAACGAGAACGCTCCGTACGTAGGCCGCGACCCTCGCTTCTACGACACGATCTTCTACAACATGTCAAAGCGCGGTTCCGCATACATCAACACCTACGTAGGCGGTACCAGCGGAATCAGCTCGACCAACATCCGCTACACCTGCACCGGTTACTACATGCGCAAGTACGCATCGGACGCTTCCAACCGTAACTCCAACCAGGATGGTTTCATCCGCTTCATGCGCCTCACCGACGTTTACCTCAACTTCGCAGAGGTTGCATACCAGGTTGCCGGTCCTTACCAGACCGTCAGCGGTGTCAACATGTCCGCTGCGGACGCTCTCAACGCAATCCGCGAGCGTGCAGGCATGCCTAACCTTCCTACCGGCCTGACCGCAAGCCAGTTCGAAACCCGTTACCGCAACGAGCGCCGGGTCGAGCTTGCTCTCGAGCAGGATCGTTTCTTCAGCCTCCGCCGCTGGAAGGCCCTCAGCAATGCAAGGGTAGTCACCGGTATGAGGATCACCCAGAACGGTACCAACTACACTTACCAGCGCTTCGCCTTCGATGCCCGCCAGACCGCTGAGGACAAGTACAACCTCTATCCGATCAACACAGGCGAGCTGAACAAGATCACGAAGCTCACCGGCAACAACTGGCAGAACCCTGGCTGGGAGTAGGCCGCTAACCTTTAAAAAGTCAAGATTATGAAAAAATACTTACTGATACTTTTAGCTGCGACTACGCTTGCATGGTCCTGCTCCGAGCTTGAGAACGATTCCAGGATCGAGTCTCCCGAAGCTCCCGGTGCGCTGACCAATGTAGCGACTTCCGCGCGCATCGGTTCAGTGGTCTTCACATGGGACAATCCTACCCAGGGCGATTACTACTACACTCTCGTGGAGTTCGAGCGCGGTGGAGAGACTGTCACCCACAAGATCAGCCGTTACGCCGTCAGCCCTACCCTGGGCGAGGGACATACCCGCTATGTCTATGAAGGTTTCGACGACACCGACACCTACACGTTCAAGCTCACTCCTTATTCTTCCGACGGACAGGCTGGTCCTTCCCAGACCATCACCGGTGCCGCTGAAGATGCGTCCTATGCTTACAAGTATGTAGGCGAGACCGTTACTGTCGAACCCGAAGTCGAAGGTGCAAAGGTCTCCTGGCTCAACGAGTACCATCGTGACGTCACCGTTACCATCACCTACAAGGATGTAAACGGCGAGACCCAGACCATCAGCAAGAGGGGAACCGAGGACGGAAACCTCTCCATCGGTGCCTTCACGGAGCCGACCGAGATCACCGTCACAGCTTCCAACGGAAGCGAGACTTCAGATCCGTATGTCTTCACAGCTACTCCCTCTACCGGTGAAATCCCGGCCGGCAGGATGAAGATCGAAGAATACTCCGACTTCTGGCAGTCCGGTTTCGAACTCTACAGGGTTCTTGACCGCAACATGGACACCTACTGGCACACCAACCTCACCGGTCCCTACCACTGGTTCATCGTCGACCTGGGCTTCGCCCACAAGGTGAACGCAGTCGAGGTTATCCGCCGTCAGAGCGATGCCGGCTACGGCTCCCCTCTGCAGTGGGTCAAGGTTTCCGTCAGCAAGGACGACCAGAACTGGACCGTTGTCCACGACGAAGAGTACAATGCCGAGTACGTCTATGCGACCCACCTCTGGACCTTCGACGAGCAGATCTGCCGCTACATCAAGGTTGAAGTCACTTCGACCGGTTCCTGGGCTCACGTAGCCGAGTTCCTCGCCTACTACAGCTCCGACGCCAAGGGTGCTTCCCCTTACGCAGACCTTGCTGCCGCTGAAGTCGCTCCGGATCCGGACGATGACGAGACCGTCTATCCCGACCAGGAATACCTGTCGCCTATGACGGACGCTCCCGGCGGATGGATCAACAACCTGAAATTCTACCAGGCTGACGACCGCAGCAACGACACCGAGTGGACCTTCGAGACCACCGGCGGTGACTCCTGGATGCCTCTGGCACGCCTCAAGAGCAACGCCGACGGACCTGTCCTCGTGTTCCACTACAAGTGCACGGCTGGTATCAACCTCGAGTTCTTCTGGTGCAACAAGAAAGGCTTCGGTGACGGCGGCCCTGCCGGCGGACGTTCCACGGCGTGGTCCATCACCAGGCAGACCGACTGGAAGACCTTCAAGAGGAACTTCAAGAATGACTGGTCTGCTCACAAATGGACAGGAGAAGCAGGATGTACAGTCCGCTTCGACGTCGGTGACGGAGCTGGCGTAACCCTCAAGATCCGCAACTGGCACTGGAGGGCTGAAGAATAATCATTCAACCTCTAAGGAAAGAGGCTGGCTCATCTGAGCCAGCCTCTCTTTTTTTTTCCTGCAGCCAAGGTTCCGGGCAGACGGGCAGCCAACCGCTGGCGGAACCTCCCGCTCTGCCCCCCACCCGTAGATGTCAGGGCAGCCTGGTGCTGCTAGACTGAAGCGAAATAGTCCTTCTTGCGCGGTGCCTCTGCAAGCCTGTCTGAGTACACAGCAGGAGCCAGCGGACGCATGTTGTAGTGGGAGGCCATCACCTGACCGTAGGCTCCGGCTGAGCGGATCGCTATCCGGTCTCCCCTGCGGCTCCTTGCCAGCAGCCTCTCCTTCCCGAAGCAGTCAGCCGATTCACAGACCGGTCCCACGACATCGTAGACCTTCCTTTCGCGAAGGTCGCCGTCTTCGTAGAAGGCTGAAAGGTTCTCTATCTTGTGATAAGCCCCGTAGAGGGCAGGGCGGATCAGGTCGTTCATGCCGGCATCAACCATGAGGAAGCGGCGGTTCTCCCCTTTCTTGACATAGAGCACCTCGGTAATGAGGGAGCCAGCCTGCGCGACAAGCGACCTTCCTGGCTCGATGTGGACGGCCTGGTCCGGACGGCGCACCAGGTTGTCATGGATGGTACGGAACCAGGTCTCGAAATCCGGGACCGGACATTCATCCGGCTGGTCGTAATCCACCCCGAGGCCACCGCCGAGGTCTATGTTCCTGACGACGATCCCGTTGGATTCGAAACGGGAGACGATGTCGTTGACCTTTTCGCACTCCAGCCTCACTACATCCTCGACTTCAAGGATCTGCGAGCCTATGTGGAACTGCAGGCCATAGAAATCGATGCAGGGATTGTCCCGCACCATGGCGACGGCCTCGTCGAAGCTCCTGTCGGAGATACCGAACTTGTCTTCATAGAGGCCGGTGGTGATGTAATGGTGGGTGTGCGGATCGATGTTCGGATTTATCCTCAGGCTGACGGTCGCCTTCCTGCCAAGCCTTCGGGCAATGTCGCCCACAATCTCAATCTCCTCCAGGGACTCGACGACGAAAGCACCTATGCCGACCTGGAAGGCCTGGCAGATTTCCTTGTCGGTCTTCCCGACACCGGCGAAGAATATCTTCTTGGGATCGTAGCCGCAGCCGACGGCAAAATCTATCTCATCTCCGCTTACGCAGTCGGCACCGAATCCGCGGGAACTGAGGATGTCGTTGAGACGATGGTCGGAATTGGCCTTGATCGAATAATGGACCTGGATTCCGGTACGCGCCGACAGCTCTGCAACTTTGTCGGCCGTGCGTGTAAACAGGTCTATGTCGTAGTAGTAGAAGGGGGTCGCGACTCTCTTGAAGGACGCAAAATCATCAATTCTAAGCATGTTCGTTTTATGTACGGGAATTGCAAATGTAATCTATTTTTTCTAAATTCGCCACACTATTGTACGACCGGACTGTTTCGGTGTGAGATAGCAATTGCTACATTCTTATAATTAAAGGAAAAAAATGGAAAAAGGACCAATTTCACAATTCATCACCCACAACTTCCGCCACTTCAACTCAGCATGCGTAGTTGATGCCGCCAAGGCCTACTGCGACCTCCTGGACAAGGGCGGGAAGATGTTCCTCGCAATGGCCGGAGCGATGAGTACCGCTGAAATCGGACTGTCCCTCGCGGAGATGATCCGCCAGGACAAGATCTCTTTCGTCTGCTGTTCAGCGAACAACCTGGAAGAAGACATCATGAACCTGGTGGCGCACTCGCACTATTACAGGGTACCGGGCTACAGGAACCTCACGGCAGAGCAGGAGCAGGAGCTTCTGGACAACCATTACAACCGCGTCACCGACACCTGCATCCCCGAGGAAGAGGCTTTCCGCCGTCTTGAAGACAAGCTCGTGGACGTGTGGACGAAAGCGATGAACGAAGGAAAAAGGTATTTCCCCTACGAATACATCTACCAGCTCATCCGCAGCGGAGCGCTCGAGCAGTACTATGAGATAGACCCCAAGGACAGCTGGGTCGTCGCCGCATGCGAGAAGAACATCCCGATCATCTGCCCGGCCTGGGAAGACTGCACCACCGGCAACATATTCACAGCCCATTGCATCCGCGGCGAATTCCCCGTCAACCTCGTGAAGACCGGAATCGAAGTGATGATGTTCCTTGTGGACTGGTACAAGGAGAACTCCAAGGGCGCCGGAGTTGGTTTCTTCCAGATCGGAGGCGGCACGGCCGGCGACTTCCCTATCTGCGTGGTCCCCATGATGGAACAGGACCTCGGCTGGAAGGGAACCCCGCTCTGGTCGTACTTCTGCCAGATTTCGGACAGCACCACCTCCTATGGCTCATATTCAGGAGCCGTGCCCAACGAGAAGATCACCTGGGGCAAGCTCTCTCCTACGACTCCCCGCTTCATAGTTGAAAGCGACGCCACGATCGTAGCTCCGCTGATCTTCGCCTACGTGCTCGGCTGGTAGGCTGAAGGGCGCCGCACCTGGCGGAGCTGACCAAGCTCAAGGTGACGACTGGATCTTTCAGTCGCCACCTTTGTTTTTCCCAAGACACACAGTCTTACAGAACCACATGATTATCAACAAAATATCAAAGAAATTCAGACGAATAGGCAACAAGCATCTGAGTGAACTCGAAAATCACATCCGCGAGAGGAAGCTTTTCTCGATGGTCGAAGAGAAGCTTTCCGGATGGCTCTCGGAGGGGAAGCACCATGAAAAGAATGCCGGCATCGAAGAAGTGGCCGAGGAACTGGGACTGACAAGGACGGAACTGACGTCCTTCTTCTCAAGGAAGCACCATACCACATTCATGTCCTGGAGGACCGCCATGAGGATCGAAGAAGCCAGGGCCCTCATGGACAGGGACCCGCAGATGCCTCTCTCCCGGATTGCAAGCATGGTAGGGATCGACGACAAGTCAGACTTCAGGCACCAGTTCAAGAAAGCAGTGGGCTGTACACCAAGCGAATACCGGAAAAAGAAAAAAAAATCGCCGAAGGATTTGGATTAATGAAAATCTTTGCTACCTTTGCAGTGTATTAATAGACTAATACACTAAAGCAAAGTAAAAGATATGATCACTATCGACAAGCTGGGATTCAGCTACGGTACGAACCAAGTACTGAAGAACATCACCACGACGTTCGAGGAAGGCAGGATCTACGGTCTCCTGGGAGAGAACGGCGTCGGGAAAACCACCCTCCTGACACTGCTCTGCGGGCTGAAGGCCCCCAAGGAGGGAACGATCCTCACCGACGGGGAAAAACCCTTCGACAGGACTCCTTCGCTTCTCGGGAAGCAGTACTACCTCCCGGATGACGTCAGCCCGCTCGGCTGGAAAGCCAAGGACTTCGCAAAGATGAACGGAGTGTTCCGCGAGAACTACGACCACGAAAGGTTCCTGGCCATAATGGACGAGTTCGAGACCAACCCCGAACAGAAGATGAACCAGATGTCTTCCGGACAGCTCAAGAAGACCTACATCTCGTTCGCCCTTGCAAGCGGGTGCAAATACCTGTTCATGGACGAGCCGACCAACGGGCTGGACATCCCTTCCAAGACCCAGTTCAGGGGTGCCGTCATGAAACACACCTCCGAAGACACCACGATCATCATCTCGACCCATCAGGTAAGGGACCTCGAGAACCTCATCGACCCGATCATCATCCTGGACAAGCAGGACGTCCTGCTCAACGCCACGATTGAAGAAATCACCCGGAAGCTCTACTTCGACTACGGCAACGAACTCAACCCCGAGTCGCTTTTCAGCGAGCAGCTGCCCGGAGGCTTCCTCCAGGTACGGCCGAACAGGGAAGGCCTCGAAAGCAAGGTCAATGTGGAGGCGCTTTTCAACACCGTGCACAAGCACAAGGAATACATAAGGGGAATATTCGCAAAATAAGAGGAGGACTACTGCCATGAAAAACAACACCTTCAGCATCTCCCGCTTCGGGAAATACTTCGTCCACGACCTCAAGACGCAGGTCAAGAACATCGGCATGCTGTGGCTGGTCTGCGTCCTGATGCCAGTGATCTTCTACGCGACCTACATGCTCTTCGGCAACATATTCTCTCCTTCCGGACACCTTTACTTCATCAAGGACATCGGATCCGGTCCCAAGGGGATCGACGGCCCGATCCTCGGCGTGAGGTTCGCCGTGTTCGTAGTGACTACGATGGTCCTTACGATGGTATTCCCTTCAAGGGCCTATGGAGACATCACCAAGAAAAGCGAGGGTTCGGCCTGGCTCATGCTGCCCGCCTCAAGGCTTGAGAAATACATCTCCATGATGGTCATCTGCCTTGCAGTGGTCCCGCTTACGTTCATCGCAGGCCACCTGCTCTGCGACTGGCTGGTCTGCCTGGCCGATCCCACCTGCGGGAAAGCGATGGCCGCCTTCAACATCAATTCGGCGATCGGCCAGCCCGACGCCCCGCAATTCGTGGCGAACGGGTTCTGGCTCCTTTATGCCATGATCATCGAATATGCGCTGACGTTCCTCCTGGGAGCACTCATATTCAAGAAATGGAAAGTCATCTTCACGATAATCGCCCTCTTCGTCCTGAGCAACATCCTGACTCCGATCCTGGCAGCCTGCATCTCTGGCATGGACTGGAACGAGATCGGCAGGAAGATAGAGAACTGGTTCGTCGACCATGCGGACAGGCTTGACTTCTACTTCAACGCATGCATCAACGTCGGCCTCGCCTTCTGGATAGCCGTCTGCGGCACCTGGTCCTGGTTCAGGCTCAAGAACAGACAGCACTAGACGATTCTGCCATGGATTTCAATTCCAACAAAGCCATATACCTCCAGATCTGCGACGCGATCTGCGAGAAGGTCCTCTCAGGCGAGTTCAAGCCGGAGGACAGGATTCCCTCGGTCAGGGAATACGGAGCCTCGATCGGAGTCAACCCTAACACCGTTATGAGGACGTACGAGAAACTCACCAGCGAAGGAATCATCTACAACAAGCGCGGGATAGGCTACTTCATCTCAGGGAACGCCAGGGAAATCATCATGGAAAATGAGAGGAAGGAATTCCTTGAAGTCGAACTACCTGCCATCATAAAGAAAATGGAACTCCTCGGGATCGACCCCAAGGAAATAGCGGAACGTAACAACTGGATCATCTAACCAAATGAATATGAAAACCATAAAGACCGTACTGGCTGCAGCAGCCATGCTGGCGGCGGCTTCATGCCTGTCGTCATGCTATATCCGTTTCTCCGAAGAAGCGAAAAAAAACATAAAGGACAATCTGACAAGCAAGATCATTCCAGGCGAAATCCTTGCAGACACCCTCGCGCTTGAGGAAAGCATCAAAGGCATCTCCGTAAGCGGAGCCAACAACATAGAAGTCATCCAGGACTCGGAACAAGGTATCGTACTGTCTTCCCAATGGTACAGTGTCAAGGCGGAAGGAGACACCATCCCCTGCATCAGGCAGGTCAAATGCGAAGTGGTGGACGGAATCCTCAGGATAGAACCTGTCGGTTCCATGACCGGCTACGTGGACATCACCGTAAGGTGCAGGATGCCGGAGTCGATTTCAAAGTCAGGTTCAGGCTCGCTGAAGCTTCACGGATTCCAGGGGCACGACCTCGAGATCACGTCTTCCGGTTCCGGGGACATGGATCTGGGTTCGTTGCTGCTGGACGGGAAGCTGACCATCGCCGCATCCGGCTCCCATCACATCGACTGCCAGGACATAAATGTAGCTGAACTGGAGTACCGGTCCTCCGGATCGGGGACCGCCTCGTTCAGCGGAGAGACCATGTCGGCAAGCCTGAGCAAGGCCGGTTCCGGGAATATCGATGCCTCTGGCCTCGACATAAAGGGAGAAGCCTCGGTCAGCAATGCCGGGTCGGGGACGATCACGTACCGGCATAAAGGCCAGGAGAAGGTGGTAAGGTAAAGGCCTTCCAGACAGTAGGAGCGGGAGTTCTGCAGGACGTCAGTCTATGTAGAACTCCCTTCTGTACTGGTAGGATGAACGAAGCGTTTCGAATTTGGAAGGGTCCACCCGGAACATGAAATCGTCGGTGAAGATGGGATAGTTGTACTGGAGGAGCGAGGTTATCTCCCCCTGGTTCTTGTCCTTGAGGTCGAGCTTGACCGATTCGAGTTCCAGGACCTCCGTCTTGGGGAAGAATTCGAAAAGAGGGGTGAAACCGAAATAACGCGCACAGGCCCTTACCGCCATCGCCGTGCCGTTCTGCTTCCCCTGATAAGAATACCCCGCGATGTGGGGGGTCGCTATGTCGACCATCCCGAGAAGTTCCGTGTCGATGTCGGGCTCGTTGTTCCATGTGTCGATGATGACGGCCCCGAGCTTTGGCACCGCCGCCTTGAGGGCGGAATCGACGACCGCCTCGCCCCTCGAGGCGTTGATGAATATGGCCCCGGGCCTCATCTTTCCGAAGAAGGACTCGTCCGCCATCGAACGGGTCGTATCGTCCAGGGGAACATGCATGGTGACTACATCCGAATTGCGGAGCAGGTAGTCAAGGTCGCAGAAATCGTGGGGGCCTTCCGCCTCCATCCTGGGAGGATCGTTCCTCAGCACCTTGAACCCGAGCGAAAGCGCCATTCTCTCGACCCTCTTCCCGACATTTCCGACGCCGATGATCCCCAGGGTGGCCCCGTCGAGCTTTATCGCCTTGCGGGAAGCGATTCCGTAGAGGGCGGAGAAGACATAGTTCATCACTCCCCCGGCATTGCATCCGGCCGCGTTCCTTACGAGGATTCCCTTCGAATTGCAATAAGGAAAGTCGATGTGGTCCGTCCCTATGGTGGCAGTAGCGATGAACTTGACCCGGGAGCCTTCCAGGAGGTCCCGGTTACATTTGGTCCTCGTCCTGATTATCAGTGCATCGGCATCCTTCACATCCTCCCTCGAGATGTCCCTTCCTCCTTTGTACATGACCTCGGCAAAGGGCTCCAGGACTCCCTTGATGAAAGGGATCGCGTCATCGACCACTATTCTTGTCTTTCCTTCCATATTCCAATAATTATAAATAGACTCATTTAAGTATAAGCTCCTTGACGAAGCCGACGCGCCCGTCGTCCTTCATGAACAGGCCGTCGTTCTCCAGGAACGCGTTGATGGCTGCGACCAGGGCGGTTTTCTGGAACTCAAGCTGGTTCCTGACCATCGAAGAAGAGAGAGTGACATAAAGCTTGCCGTCCCTGTAGAAACGACGGAGAGTGAATGCAGAAGCACCGGATACGGCATCCCAGGCGGCAAATACCCTCCTGGTGTTCAGCCCGGAGCCGAGTTTCATCTGGCGGAGGAAGACTTTCATGACATCCCCGACGCTCTGCGCCTCCTTCCTGGAGGAACCCCTTATGACCTTGCCCGACGCCATCTCAGATCCGCCTGAACTCTCCTCCCGCTACCTCGAAATATGCCCTGTCGGAAGTCAGGGAATCAACGATGCCGGCCATCCTGACCTTGTTGCAGTCAGTTATGAATATCTGTCCGAAGTCGCTCCCGGCCACCATTTCCAGCAAGTTGGATATCCTTCCCATGTCAAGCTTGTCGAAGACGTCGTCCAGCAGGAGCATGGGCGGGAACCCGTAACGGCGCTTCATTATCTCGTACTGGGCGAACTTCAGGGACACCAGGAACGACTTCTGCTGCCCCTGGGAGCCGCAGCGCCGGATAGGGAAACCGTTCATCCTGAAGACGAAATCGTCTCTCTGGATGCCTTCCGTCGTGTAGCGGAGAGCGAAATCCTTTTCGCGCGAAGCCTTCAGGACGTCCATAAGCGGGATTCCGGAGGCAAGGTCGCTGCGATAGGCGACGGAGACCTCCTCCCTGCCGCCGGAAAGCGCGGCATAATAATCCGCCACCACAGGGACCAGGTCCTCCACGAAAGCGGCGCGCGAGCGGTGGACCGTCCTTGAATATTCCTCCATCCTCTCGTCGAAGACAGAAAGCAGGCCTTCGTCGCGGACACCGTCCTTCAGGAGGCGGTTCCGCTGGAAAAGGAGGCGGTTGTACTGCTGGACGGCCGAAAGGTACTCGGGGTCCATCTGGGAGAGGACCGAATTGACGAACCGGCGCCTCTCGTCCCCGCTCTCGCTCACAAGGGCGCCGTCCGAAGGAGAGACCATCACTATCGGAAGGACTCCTATGTGCTCGGATATCTTCTTGTAGACCTTGTCGTCCCTCCTGACCTTCTTGTCGCCGGATGCATCCGCCTGGACCGAGAAACGGACGAGCGGGGCCCCGCCGCCATGCTCCATGGCATAAAGGCCCGAAACGGCGAAAGCGGATGTACCGTGACGGAAACTGAAACGGTCGGACGGGGAGAACGCGCTCTTGGTCATGGAGAGGTACCAGATGGCATCCATCAGGTTCGTCTTCCCCTCCCCGTTGTTGCCGGATATGCAATTCACGTTCTCAGAGAACGATAGTTCCTGAAAGGCGATGTTGCGGAAATCCTGTACCGTTATTTTTTTCAGAAAAGGCATCAACCCTGCGTTATCTCCTGCAAATATAACCATTTTGGAAGTAATAAAGATGGAAGGCCGGCAATTGCACGATTCAACAATAATTGCTATCTTTGCAAGCTAACTGGGAAAAAACGACAAAACAACAATAACATGGCAAAAGAAAAGACCAACGAGAAAGAGCTCGCCCGCAAGGAAATGGTCGAAGAGACTGTTTCCAGGACCGACGAATTCTTCCGCAAGAACAAGAAACTCATCTACGGCATCCTTTGCGCCCTGCTGGTCATCGGCCTCGGGATAGTGGCCTACCAGCAGTTCTACAACAAGCCCAAGACCGAGGAAGCAATCAACCAGACCTTCCAGGCCGAGGCCAACCTCGCGAAAGAGGAGTGGGACCTCGCCCTCAACGGCGACGGCAATGTCTACGGCTTCAAGCAGATCATCGACGAATATGGTTCCAGGGCCGGAGCCGCCGTCTACATGAACGCAGGGAAATGCGAGTACGAACTCGGCAACTATGCCGAAGCCCTCGCCTACTACAGGAAGTACAGCGGCAAGGACGAAATCGCCAATGCCGTTGCCGCATCCTGCATAGGTGACTGCCTGGTCGCTCTCGGCAAGGACAATTACAAGGAAGCCCTCGCCGCTTACCAGAAAGCCATCGGCATGACTGACAGCCCCGTGATCGCATCGACCCTCCTCAAGGCAGGAGTCCTCTGCGAGGAGATGGGTGACGATGCCAAGGCCCTTGAATTCTACAAGACCCTGAAGGAGAACTATTCACAGGCGTCCATGGAAGGAAGGGACATCGACAAGTACATCAGCCGCATTGAAAGCAAGACAGCCGAATAGTCATGGGAAGAGCATTTGAATTCCGTAAGGAAAGGAAGTTCAAGAGGTGGGGCCACATGGCCAAGACCTTCACCAAGATCGGGAAGGAGATCACCATCGCCGTCAAGCAGGGTGGTCCCGACGTGACAGGAAATCCCCGTCTCCGCGCCCTCATGGCAGAGGCCAGGAGCGAGAACATGCCCAAGGAAAATGTCGAAAGGGCCATCAAGAAGGCTCTCGAGAAGGACCAGGGCGACTTCAAGGAGATAGTTTACGAAGGCTACGGCCCCTACGGAATAGCGTTCCTTGTGGAAGCCGCCACCGACAACAACACCAGGACGGTCGCGAATGTGCGCAGCTACTTCACCAAGTGCGGCGGCTCGCTCGGCACCAGCGGCAGCGTCTCCTTCATGTTCGACCACAAGTGCGTTTTCCGCATCAAGGACAAGGAAGGACTTGACACCGACGAACTCCAGCTCGAGCTTTGCGACTGCGACGACGACCCCGAGGTGTTCGTGGAAGAGCAGGTGGATGAAGACGACAACGTCACCCGCAACATCGTGATCTACGGTGCGTACCCCTCCTACGGAGCCATCCAGAAATTCATAGAGGACAATGGCTACGAACTGGTCTCCGGAGGTTTCGAGAGGATTCCCAACGTGGACTTGAAGGAAGTCACGCCTGAGCAGCGCGAGACCCTTGACAAACTCACCAGCCTTATCGAGGACGATGACGATGTCACTGCAGTCTACAGCACGATGAAGCCTGCTGAAGAATAACAGCCTGGTGCATCAGGAAGACAAGAGGGTGGCCAAAAGTCAAGGTGACTTGAGGCCGCCCTCTTTTTTTTCATGGTCGCTTGTTTGTTATGGTTGTTTGTGGTTGTCGGTTGTTGGGCTGTCGGTGATGGGGGCGTCGTAAGCAGTATTGTCCTTCGGACCTTCCGCTTCGCTCCATCCCTCCCACACCTCGGTGTGGGTCCCTCCCGCTTACGGCCGCGGGTGGCCAGGGTCCTTAAGGACAATACCGCTTACGGCCATGCACATATCCGTTCCTACCATCCACTGCACTGCAGTCGTGGCTCCCCGCTTACGGCCATGGCACCAACACCTCATTCCCACGCCTGGAGCCCAAGTCATCCACGCTGGAGGCCGGTTTTTTGCGCCCGTATGATGAAGCGCCATCGTCTGTCATGAGTGACGATTGAGGCGCCCGCGATTGTCATGATTGACGATAGGATCTATCGCTTTTGTCATGATAGACGATAGGATCTATCGCTTTTGTCATGATAGATGATTGAGGGAGATACCCTCCCCGGAGGACTCCGTTCCGCTTCGCTCCACTCCGGCCCCTCCCACAATCTACTTCGTCCCGCGTGCCGCGGAACTCGTTTCTTGCGGGCCCCCTCGCCCCTGCCCGAGTGTCCGGGGGTGGACACGCCTCCGGGGAGGGTATCTCCCTTCCTCCTGGCGCGTCTTCAAAACTTCTATCGTATCCCAAAAGCCACGATACGGGCATCTTTCTCCCCTACAAGCAGTTTGATGGACCACGTTTCACCATACCGAGCTCTCTTCCAACGAGAGAACACCCGGCACAGGACAATCCTCAGCGCACGTTTCACCATGGTTGCATCATTCTCAAATAGCTAACGCGCTTGATATCAACAACAGACTGTTCCAAAGATAGTGAACCGCAAGTCCAGTTTTCAAATAGCTAACACGCTTGGTTTTCGTAAACGATTGTTAACCAATAGATTAATTTCTCCGAGCGTGTTAACTGGACGTTTTTCAAGGGTACCTTCACACGCTTCCGTTTTGTAATATGCTAATAATGAGGTGTCTATCTTTTTAGGGCGTGTTAGCTATTTGAAAATAAGCTGGCAATGAAAACTGCGGATACTCGGAGTTAATCTCGGGTCAATAGCAGATGCGGAAACTGATTAGAAATAAGCTGACAATGACAAACGCGGATACTCATGTTCATCAATGACTCTGCCCACGTCCTTGGTCTGTTCAAAGAATACTTGCCTATCAGGCCCGTACCTTGAAGATACCCACTAGGGCAGCAACAATCATTTACCGCTGGGAGGCAGTGGCGCACAAGAACCGGGTGACGACCCTGAACCCTTCCTCGTGCCCGATGCTGCGGATAGAAGGCATCCCGGCAAGGATGTCCTCGATGGAAGCTGACTTGGTCTGCAGGTACCCGCTCTGCTTATGGAGCTGCTATCGGGTATATTGGCAAAATAACCGTATCAAGGCCCAGGCGTTGAACCTGCAATTCAGAGGGCAGGTGAATATGCCATACAACGCCCTCCAGGGACTGCCGGCATCTCACTGCGGGACGCATTCTCCGGCAAGGAGGCCCGGGGGCCGGACTTCTCCAGCCCATTGCTCGGCTTCGGGGCGGGGGCATATATTCCTGATTTGGCAGTTCGGCGGAATCTTGGTATCTTTGTTGATTCAAAACACCAAGATTACAAACAACTGTATGAGTATTCAGCAGGAAAACATCAAGAAGCTGGTCGAACGCAGGGAAGCGGCCAAGCTGGGAGGAGGACAGAAAAGGATCGATGCCCAGCACGAGAAAGGGAAACTTACTGCAAGGGAAAGGCTTGCCCTGCTCCTCGACGAAGGCAGTTTCGAGGAGTTCGACATGTTCGTCCAGCACCGCTGCACCAACTTCGGGATGGACAGGCAGCATTTCGACGGTGACGGAGTGGTTACCGGGATGGGTACGATAGATGGAAGGCTGGTCTACGTGGCGGCACAGGATTTCACCGTTTCCGGAGGTTCTCTTTCGAAAACCATGTCGGAGAAGATCTGCAAGGTCCAGGACCTGGCGGTCAGGAACGGCGCTCCTTTCATATGCCTGAACGACTCCGGCGGAGCCAGGATCCAGGAGGGTGTCGACGCCCTGGCCGGTTACGGCGAGATATTCGAAAGGAACATCCTCGCTTCGGGAGTCGTGCCCCAGATCTCAGGGATTTTCGGCCCGTGCGCCGGTGGTGCCGTGTACTCGCCTGCCCTCACCGACTTCACTGTCATGGTCAAGAACACCTCTTACATGTTCCTTACCGGCCCGGCAGTCGTCAAGAGCGTCCTTGGCGAGGAAGTCACCCAGGAAGAACTCGGAGGAGCAAGCGTACACGCGAGCAAGAGCGGCGTCGCCCATTTTGCAGCGGAGAATGAAGAAGACGGGATCAGGACCATCAAGGAGCTTCTCGGGTATATCCCCCAGAACAACATGGAAGAGGCGCCCATGGTGGCCACCGACGACCCTGCAGGCAGGGTTGACGACAGCCTCAACGAGATCATCCCGGACAATCCGAACATGCCCTACGACATGTACAAGGTCATAAGGAGCATCGTCGACGACGGGAAATTCTTCGAGATCCACAAGGATTTCGCCAGGAACATCATCATAGGTTTCGCCCACATGAACGGGCGGAGCGTCGGCATCGTGGCCAACCAGCCGAAGGTCCTCGCCGGAGTGCTTGACATCAACGCATCCAGGAAGGGAGCAAGGTTCGTCCGTTTCTGCGATGCATTCAACATCCCGCTCGTGTCGCTGGTCGACGTACCAGGTTTCCTGCCTGGCACACAGCAGGAATATGGAGCCGTCATCACCAACGGCGCCAAATTGCTGTACGCCTACGGCGAAGCCACCGTTCCGAAGGTCACCGTCGAGCTCCGGAAGAGCTATGGCGGTTCGTACATAGTGATGAGCAGCAAGCACCTGAGGGCGGACCTGGTGTACGCATGGCCATCTGCGCAAATCGCCGTAATGGGTGCGGACGGTGCGGTCAACGTGCTTTATGCCAAAGACTTGAAAGCCGCCGTAGACCAGGACGCGAAGGACCGCATCCGTCAGGAGAAGAAGGCCGAGTACGAAGAACTCTTCAACAATCCCTACCAGGCAGCCATGAAAGGCTATGTCGACGATGTCATAGAACCCCGCAACACAAGGTTCCGCGTCATCAGGGCCCTTGAACAGCTTGCCGGAAAGAAGCAGCAGATGCCTGCGAAGAAACATGACAACCTTCCCCTGTAAAAGATGAGATTCACCAGGACAACTGCAATCGCAGCCTTACTTCTCGCCGGTGCCTGCCTCCGGGCCCAGAACCACACCGACCTGAGGGTAGCCGAGATCGTGGCGGTAAACGAGCACGGTCCCGTAGATGGATTCGGCCAGAGGAACGGCTGGATCGAGATTTTCAACAATTCCAACGGTACGGTCAAGTTCGGCGGATGCTACCTCACCGACGACAAGGACGACCTTACTAAATACCACATTCCCGCTTCCGACAGGAGCACCCAGGTAGGGCCGCGCCAAAGCGTCGTATTCCATGCCGGCGGGGACGCTTCCCACGGGACGTACTACACCAATTTCACTCTCGCGAACGGCGAGACGGTCTATCTGGTCAGCAACGATGGGAGGACCATCATCGACGAGCTTGCCATACCGGCAGACCTCCCGGCCGACTGGTCGGTGGTAAAGGTCCCCGCCGGAGTCAAGAAGACCGACTTCACCGTCGGGGTCAGCGAGAAGCCGACTCCGGGGGCATACAACGGCGACGTGGATGCAAAGACCAACAGCCAGATAATGAAGGAGAAGGATCCGCACGGCTGGGTCCTTACCCTGATTTCGGTCTGTGTCGTGTTCTTCGCCCTGGCAATCCTCGCGTCCATCTTCACGGCGATAGGCAGGGCAGGTGGTGGTAAAAAGGCCGCCAAGTCCCCCTCCGGGCGCATAGGCAAGGGAGCGCCGACCCCTGAAGTCGCCGCAGCGATAGCCATGGCCCTCAGCCATGAGGACGGCGAGGAGGTGTGCGCAGCAATAGCGATGGCCCTGGAGGAATACATGGGCGGAGTACATGACGAAGAGAGCTTCGTGATAACCATAAAACCAACGCCTGGCAGCGCCTGGGCCGGGAAGGAGCAGGGTTTCAGAAGGCTCCCCCGATGAGATGCAAATAAACAAGGAAAGATAATATGAAGACTTACAAGTTCAAGATCAATGGCAACGACTATGAAGTCATGGTCAATTCAGTGGAAGGGAACACCGCCGACGTGACCGTCAACGGGACAGGTTACAAGGTTGAGATGGAGAACGCTCCCGCCGCACCTGCCGCAGCCCCCAAGAGCGAGCCTGCAGCAGCTCCCGCACCCGTCGCCGCCGCTCCCGCCGCACCTGCCGCACCTGCCGCCAAGGCAGCAGGTGAAGGCCAGACCGTCACTTCCCCCCTCCCGGGAGTCATCATCGAAGTCTCGGTCAAGGAAGGCCAGGCCGTCAAGGCGGGCCAGAAGGTGGCCGTGATCGAAGCCATGAAGATGGAGAATGAGATCCAGGCTCCTGCGGACGGCACCGTGACGGCCGTCCTTGTGGGCAAGGGCGATTCCGTCCTGGAAGGAGCACCGGTAGTCAAGATCGCCTAGGATGAGCACAGTATTCGACAGCCTCAGGCAGTTCTGGTTCTTCACGGGATTCGCCAACTGCACGTGGCAGAACCTGGCGATGATCCTCATAGGGATCGTTTTCATCACCATCGCGATCAAGAAGGGCTGGGAGCCGCTGCTCCTGGTCCCCATCGGCTTTGGAATGATTATCGGGAACATACCCATGTTCCCAGGCCTGAATATCGGGGTCTATGAGGACGGGTCCGTACTGAACACCCTCTACCAGGGAGTGAAGCAGGGCTGGTACCCTCCGCTCATATTCCTGGGAATCGGAGCCATGACAGATTTCTCCGCGCTGATCTCCCAGCCAAGGCTGCTGCTGATCGGTGCGGCCGCACAGATGGGAATATTCGGAGCCTACCTGCTCGCCCTGCTGCTGGGTTTCGACCCGAACCAGGCAGGTGCCATCGGCATCATCGGAGGCGCGGACGGCCCCACCGCCATCTTCCTTTCCTCCCAGCTCGCCCCGGACCTTATGGGTGCGATCGCCGTGAGCGCATATTCCTACATGGCCCTGGTCCCTGTGATCCAGAGGCCTATCATGCTGGCCCTGACCACTAAGGAAGAGCGCCTTATCCGGATGCCCAAGCCTCGTCAGGTGAGCCAGAAAGAGAAGATCATCTTCCCTGTCGTCGGCTTCCTCCTCACAGCCTTCATCGTGCCTTCGGGACTTCCCCTCCTGGGGATGCTGTTCTTCGGGAACCTCCTGAAGGAAAGCGGAGTGACCAGACGTCTTGCGGAGACCGCACGGGGACCGCTGATCGACGTGGTGACCACACTGATAGGACTTACCGTCGGGGCCTCGACCCAGGCCGACAAGTTCCTCACCGGGAATTCCGTCAAGATCTTCATCCTCGGACTCCTCTCCTTCGTCATAGCCACGACCTGCGGGGTGCTCTTCGTGAAGGTCTGGAACCTCTTCCTCAAGGGAGACCGGAAGATCAATCCCCTGATCGGGAACGCCGGAGTGTCCGCAGTGCCGGACAGCGCAAGGGTCTCGGAGATAGTAGGACGGGAATTCGACCCGGACAACCATCTCCTGATGCATGCGATGGGCCCCAACGTAGCCGGCGTTATAGGCTCTGCCGTTGCGGCCGGAATCCTTCTCGGTTTCCTTGGATAAGTTGCCGGGATGGATGTTTTTGTTGTATAAAGCGGCGCACTTCATTTGCTGGAGTGTGCCTTTTTAGCTATATTTGAAAATCTGAAAAATCATCGAGAAATGGACAATAAACTTCAGGAACTTACTGACAAACTTTACAAGGAAGGCCTGTCCAAGGGAAAGGAAGAAGGAGAAGCCCTTCTCGCCCAGGCAAGGCAGGAGGCCGACGACATCCTCGACGCCGCAAGGAAGGAGGCTGAAACCATCCTGAAAAATGCCAGGAAGGAAGCCGAGGACTACCGCGCCAAGGTCGAAGGGGACGTCAAGATGGCAGCTTCGCAGTCCCTCCAGGCTACCAGGAAAGACATCGAGAACCTCATCATCGGGAAGGTCGTCGACGAGCCTGTCACCTCTGCCCTATCCTCCGCAGAATTCGTCAAGGAGATCATCAGGACCGTCGCCGGAAAGTTCAACCCCGATGAGGCCGCCGTACTGGATGTAGTCCTTCCGGAAAGCCTGAAAGCCCAACTCGAGCCCTTCATCAAAGACGAAGCCGCCAGTCTCCTGAAAGGCGGGATCGACGCCACCTTCTCGAAGAAGGTCTCGGGCGGTTTCAACATCGGCCCGAAGGACGGTTCCTGGTTCGTAAGCTTCACCGACGGGACCTTCAAGGAACTGGTCGGTGAATATCTCCGTCCTGCAACCAGGAAGATCCTCTTCGGCGAAGACAGATGAGCAACTACGAATACATAGTCGCATCGCTGCCGGCAATCTCCCTGGAATGGAAATTCGGGGAGGGGGACTCGTTCGGAAGTCTCGTCTCGCAGATCAAGTCTCTCCTTGACAAGGCCGACAGGAAGACGGTGGACCGCCTGCTGGACGGTTACAAGGAAGAGTGCATGACGGCAGAGTTCTACGAAGACTGCCTGAAGCACCCGAACCCTTTCATCCGCAAGTTCTTCGCCTTCGACCTCCATGTGCGCAACGCCAAGGCCCGTTTCCTTAACAAAGCCTTCGGAAGGCCTGAGGAGCAGGACACCATCCGGATTCCCGTCACCGGCGAATTCGCCTGGGAAGCAAGGCTTTCGGACTCACTGGCCAAAACCGACCTCCTGGAAAGGGAAAGGAGCATGGACGCCCTGATGTGGGATGCGATAGGAGAGATGACCCGTTTCAACTACTTCGACCTCGATGTCATCCTGGGTTTCATCGCCCGGCTCCACATAGTCGCAAGATGGCTGGAACTGGATGAACAGGCAGGGCGTGAGATGTTCGTCTCCCTGGTGGACGAGGTGCGCTCCACCTTCAAGGGCGTTGAATATGTTGCACCGCAAGAATAGAATAAAACACAGATAAATGAAGACAAAAGGAATAGTGACAGGAATCGTGTCGAACCTCGTTACGGTCGAGGTTGACGGGCCTGTCGCGGAGAATGAGCTCTGCTACATAACCCTTGACGGGACTCCCCTTCTGGCGGAAGTGATCAAGGTCTCCGGGAACAAGGCATCCGTGCAGGTGTTCGAGAGCACCCGGGGACTCAAGAACTCCGACCCGGTGGAATTCGAAGGCAGGATGCTCGAGGTCACCCTCGGTCCCGGCCTGCTGTCAAGCGTCTATGACGGCCTGCAGAACAACCTGGCCACGATGGAAGACGTGTTCCTCAAGAGAGGGGAATACACCGAGCCCATCAACCGCGAAAAGCTTTGGGATTTCACTCCGCTCGCCAAGCCGGGCGACAAGGTGGTCGCTGCGGACTGGCTCGGAGAGGTCAAGGAAGGCTGGCTGCCCCACAAGATCATGGTCCCCTTCTCCTTCAAGGGTGAGTACACGGTCAAGAGCGTCATCCCGGCAGGGCAGTACACGGTAGACGAAACCGTGGCGGTGCTGACCGATGCCTCCGGAGAGGACGTGAACGTGACAATGACCCAGAAATGGCCGGTCAAGGTAGCCGTGAAGGCCTACAAGGAAAAACCAAGGCCGTCCAGGGTCATGGAGACAGGCGTGCGCTGCATCGACACCTTCAACCCCATCGCCGAAGGCGGTACCGGTTTCATCCCCGGCCCGTTCGGATGCGGGAAGACCGTCCTCCAGCACGCAATCGCCAAGCAGGGCGAGGCAGACATCATCGTTATGGCGGCCTGCGGTGAGCGCGCCAACGAGGTGGTGGAGATATTCACCGAATTCCCTGAGCTGATCGACCCGCACACCGGGCGCTTCCTCATGGAACGCACCACCATCGTGTGCAACACCTCGAACATGCCCGTGGCGGCGCGTGAAGCGTCGGTGTACACCGCGATGACGATCTGCGAATATTACAGGGCGATGGGCCTGAGGGCCCTTCTCCTCGCCGACTCCACCTCCCGCTGGGCGCAGGCCCTGAGGGAGATGTCGAACAGGATGGAGGAACTCCCGGGTGCCGATGCCTTCCCGGTGGACCTTTCTTCGATCATCTCCAACTTCTACTCGCGGGCCGGCCAGGTGGTCCTGAACAACGGCAAGACCGGGGCAGTCACGTTCATCGGGACGGTTTCTCCGGCCGGCGGCAACCTCAAGGAACCCGTCACCGAATCCACCAAGAAGGCGGCAAGATGCTTCTACGCACTCGAGCAGAGCCGTGCCGACCAGAAGAGATATCCGGCGGTGAACCCTCTCGACTCATATTCCAAATACCTCGACTACCCCGAGATCATCGACTACCTCGAAAACAAGATCGAACATGGCTGGGTGGCCAAGGTGGCCAAGGCGAAGAACCTCGTCAGGAGGGGGCGCGAGGCCAATGAACAGATCAACATCCTGGGTGACGACGGAGTGCCCATGGGCTACCATGAGAGCTTCTGGAAGTCCGAGCTCATCGATTTCGGCTTCCTCCAGCAGGACGGTTTCGACCCGGTCGACTCCCTCACTCCGCTGGAGCGTCAGAAATACATGCTCGACCTTATCCTCGACATCTGCGACAGGCATTTCGAATTCGAGGATTTCGAGCAGTGCCGGGACTTTTTCAAGAACATCATCAACGCCATCCGACAGATGAACTACGCTGAATTCAAGAGCGAGGGATTCGCAAGGTATGAGGCTGAACTCAACAAACTTTTGGAAGAAAATGGCAATTAAGGCTTACCAGAGAATATACACTCACCTTGAGGCGATCACCAAGGCGACCGTCTCCCTGAAGGCGAAAGGGGTGAGCAACGATGAACTCGCCTACGTGCACGGACGCCTTGCACAGGTGGTCAAGACAAAGGGCGACCTGGTCACCCTGCAGGTCTTCTCGGGAACCGAAGGCATCCCTACCAACGCCGAGGTCACCTTCCTCGGAGAGCCTCCCACCCTGAAAGTCTCCCAGCAGCTGGCCGGACGCTTCTTCAACGCCTATGGGGAGCCTATCGACGGCGGACCCGAGGTGGAAGGTGAAGAGCGCCAGATCGGCGGGCCTTCCGTCAACCCCTACAAGAGGCGCCAGCCTTCCGAACTTATTCCGACGGGCATCGCCGGCATCGACCTCAACAACACCATCGTGTCCGGCCAGAAGATTCCCTTCTTCGCCGACCCTGACCAACCGTACAACCAGGTCATGGCTGACGTGGCGATGAGGGCAGACGTGGACAAGATCATCCTCGGTGGCATGGGCCTTTCGAACGACGACTACCTTTTCTTCCGCCATTCGTTCGAAAGCGCCGGAGCGCTGGACAGGATCGTCAGTTTCGTCAACACGACCGAAGACCCGCCCGTAGAGAGGCTTCTCGTCCCTGACATGGCACTCACCGCAGCGGAGTATTTCGCCGTGGACCAGGACGAAAAGGTGCTTGTCCTGCTGACCGACATGACCTTGTATGCGGACGCCTTGTCCATCGTCTCGAACAGGATGGACCAGATACCTTCCAAGGACTCGATGCCCGGCTCGTTGTATTCAGACTTGGCGAAGATCTACGAAAAGGCCGTGCAGCTTCCCTCGAAGGGATCCATCACCATCATCGCAGTCACCACCCTGAACGACGGTGACATCACCCATGCCATCCCTGACAACACGGGCTACATCACCGAGGGCCAGCTCTTCCTCCGCCACGACACGGATTCCGGCAAGGTGATCATAGACCCGTTCCGCTCCCTTTCGAGGCTCAAGCAGCTGGTCCAGAACAAGAAGACCCGCGAAGACCACAGCCAGGTGATGAACGCAGGCGTGAGGCTGTACGCAGACGCGCAGAATGCAAAGACAAAGATGGAGAACGGTTTCGACCTTTCGGACTACGACCACCGATGCCTTGACTACGCGAAGGACTACGCCACAAGGCTCCTGTCGATCGACGTCAACATCTCCATCGAAGAGATGCTTGACACGGCGTGGGAACTGTTCGGGAAGTATTTCTTGAAGGCCGAGACCGGCATCAAGCAGTCGATGATAGACAAATACTGGAAAGGCCGCTAGGACACGATGGCTATAAAGTTCCAATACAACAAGACAGCGCTGACGAACCTGCAGAAGCAGCTCAAGATGCGCCTGAACGCCCTCCCGACCCTGAAGAACAAGGAGAGCGCCCTCAGGCTGGAGGTTCGCAAGGCCAAGGAGAAGAGCGAGCAGCTGATCGCGGACCTGGAGGAGGCCGAGAAGAAGTACGACTACCTCGCCCCGCTCTGGAACGAATTCGAGCCCGGCCTGGTGTCCATCACGGACATAGACCTCAGGACAGTGAAGGTCGCGGGTGTCAAGTGTCCGGAACTCTGCGGGATCCATTATGAGATCCACCCCTTCAACGCCTTTGCCAAGCCGGCATGGTACATCGACGGGGTCGCGATCCTGAAAGAGCTTTCCCAGCTCGGGATAGAATCCGAAGTGTACAAGGAGAAACGCCGCATACTCGACTACCAGAGGAAGAAGACCACCCAGAAGGTGAACCTCTACGAAAAGGTGCAGATCCCAGGCTACCAGGAGGCCATCCGCAAGATAAAGCGTTACATGGAAGACGAAGAGAACCTGAGCAAGGCTTCCTCGAAGATAGTGAAGGAACGCCACGCCCAGGAAGAAATGGAGGAGCAAGGCGATGATTGAAAAGATGACCAAATACTCCTTCGTCCTGCTGAGCGGGAAGGCGGAAGATTTCCTTAAAAGGCTCGAGTCCCTCGGGCTTGTGGACGTGACCCGTTCGACCAAGCCGGTGGACGAAAAGTCTTCTGAACTGTTCACCTCCGTGGGCGAGATCCGAAAGGCTGTCGGCAAGCTTTCCCAGGCCGACTGGTCGAAGGACCCTGACCTGGAAAGGATCGAGGCCGCCGCCTGTGACAGGGAATTCAAAGACCTCCCTGGAAGCGTCTCAAAGGCTTTTGCAAGACTCGAGACCCTCATGTCGGAAATGGCTGCGGCACGCAAGGCCTGCGAGGCCGTCAGGCCATGGGGGCGCTTCGACAGGCAAGCCTTGGATTCTCTTTCGGCAGAAGGCCTCAAGGTCCGTTGGTACAATGTTTCCAAGAAGAAATACGATCCCTCCTGGGCGGCTCTCCAGCCCCTCGTGGAAGTTTCCGACAACGGTTCCAGGGTGTGGTTCGTCACGGTTTCCGACGACCCGGAATATTCATTCCCGGCAGAAGAATGCCCCGCCCCTGAAGGGGACCTGGACTTCATGCAACGGAAGATCGAGTCTCTCCGGGAAGAGACCATAGCATGCAAAGGCGAAATCCTCGCCCTCAAAAAGCATCTCCCCGAACTTGAGGAGATGGCTGCGGCCGAGGAAGCCCGGCTCCAGAGATACCTGGCGGAAGCCGGGTCCGGGAAAGCCGCCGAGAACCTTGTCACGACATTCGTCGGCTTCGCTCCAAGCGACAAGGACAGTTACCTCTGCCCTGAATTCGACGGGATGGACGTCGTCTACATAAAGGAAGACGCCACAAAGGAAGACAACCCGCCTATCAAGATGAAGGGCAACTGGTTCACAAGGCTGTTCAGCGTCCTCACCGACATGTACGGCCGCCCTGTCTACGACGAATTCGACCCGACTCCCTACATCTCGATCTTCTTCACACTGTTCTTCGCGATGTGCATGGGAGATGCCGGATATGGACTTGTACTGCTCCTGCTCGGAGTGCTTGCATCCCGCAGCAAGGGCTCCCTTGCAAAGTTCGCCCCGCTGGTCACCATCCTCGGAGGCGCGACCTTCGTTATGGGAATCATATTCCACATGTTCTTCGGAATCGACATCTCGCAGGTATCGTGGGTGCCTTCGTGGCTGAAGAAATGCATGATCACCGGCACGGTGATGGGCTACGACGCCCAGATGCTCTTCTCGATCGGAATCGGGGTGCTGCACCTCTGCGTCGCCTTCATCCTGAAGGCTGTGTACTCCGTGAAGAGGAACGGTTGGGGCGGTTCCCTGGCCACCCTCGGATGGACGCTTCTCATAGTCGGCGGAGTGCTGGTTGGGGGCTTCGCCCTGCTCGGAGTCATCGGGAGCAGCCTCACCAAATGGATCATAATCGTGATCGGGATCCTCTCGGCCCTTGGGATTTTCTTCCTGAACGACCTCCACAGGAACCCCCTGGCCAATTTCGGACTCGGCCTCTACGACACCTACAACACGGCGACCGGACTGCTCGGCGACGTCCTGAGCTACCTCCGCCTCTACGCCCTCGGGCTCGCAGGCGGGATGCTCGGCAGTGCCTTCAACAGCCTCGGGACCTCATGCCTGGGAATATCCATCCCCGGAGTCGGTATCGCCTGCTGCCTCCTCATAGTCGTGTTCGGCCATGTGCTGAACCTGGCCATGTGCTGCCTGGGTGCCTTCGTGCATCCCTTGAGGCTCAACTTCCTGGAGTTCTTCAAGAACAGCGGCTACGAAGGGAGCGGCCGTGCCTACAGCCCGCTCACTACCGGCAGCCAGGAATCAGAATAACGGATAAAAGAATATAAACAAATAAAAATCAATCAATCATGGAACTAGTATTAGGTTATCTCGGACTCGGGCTCATGCTCGCACTCGCCGGAATCGGTTCTTCCATCGGCACCACCATCGCAGGAAATGCCGCTGAAGGCGCCCTCAAGGTCAATCCTGAAAAGTCAGGAAACTACATGGTGCTCTCCGCACTGCCCGCAACTCAGGGTATCTACGGCTTCGTGGCATTTTTCATGTGGCTCAGCCAGGTCACTCCCGACACCGGAGCGAAGATCTTCGGAATCGGCATCTCGGTAGGCATCGTCTGCCTTCTCTCGGCAATCCGCCAGGGAATGGTCTGCGCTAACGGTATCGTTGGCGTAAGCCAGGGACACAACGTATTCACAAACACCCTCATCTACGCCGCTCTCCCTGAGTTCTACGCCATCCTGGGTCTGGTCGGCGCCATCATGGCCCTTTAGCGATGCCACTCATCAAATCGATTTCCGGCATCCGCGGAACCATTGGAGGAAAGCCCGGAGACGGGCTTTCTCCCGTTGATATAGTAAGGTTCGTCCACGCTTACTGCGCCACACTTCCCCAAAGGAAGCCTTCTCCCTCGGAAGGGACCCGGTACAAAGTGGTCGTCGGAAGGGACGCGAGGATCTCCGGAGAGATGGTCGAGGACCTCGTCGTCGGAACTTTGACAGCCTGCGGGGTGGACGTAGTCAAGATAGGCCTCGCCTCGACTCCGACCACTGAGATGGCCGTCACCTTCGCCGGGGCGGACGGAGGCATCATCATCACAGCCTCCCACAATCCAAGGCAGTGGAACGCCCTCAAGCTCCTGGGGCCCGACGGGGAGTTCCTCTCCGCCGAGCAGGGAAGAGTAATCCTCGATATGGCCTCTAAGGACGAATTCGACTTTGCCGGAGTGGATTCCATCGGCAAGGTTGTTTCGAGGGACTACACCCAAGACCACCTGGACGCAGTCCTGGCCCTTCCGGAAGTAGATGCCGAAGCCATCCGGGAAGCCGGGTTCAAGGTGGTGCTTGACGCAATCAACTCGGTCGGAGGGATAATCATGCCTCAGCTCCTTTCAAGGCTCGGAGTAGAGTGCGTCAGGCTGAACTGCACTCCCGACGGGGACTTTGCGCACAATCCTGAACCTTTGCCATCCAACCTGGAAGGCCTCAGCACTACGGTCGTGGAAGAACATGCCGATCTGGGAATATCCGTAGATCCCGACGTCGACCGCCTTGCATTCATCTGCGAGGACGGGAAACCGTTCGGAGAGGAGTACACCCTTGTAAGCGTCGCTTCCTACCTCTTCGAAAGGCTTGACGCCATTGCCAGGGCATCCGGGGAGCCCATAGGGAAAGCAGCCCTCCCCTATGCCGCGGTTTCCTGCTCGAACCTTTCCAGCAGCCGCGCCCTCAGGGACGTGACCGAGAGGTTCGGAGGCAAGTATTTCGCCTCGGCGGTAGGTGAGGTCAACGTCACGGCCAAGATGCATTCGACCAACGCGCTAATCGGCGGAGAAGGCAACGGAGGGGTCATATTCCCTGCCCTTCACTACGGCAGGGATGCCATCGCCGGCACTGCACTCTTCCTTTCAAACCTTGCCCACAAGAAAATGAAAGCCAGCGAGTTGAGGAAGACCTACCCGGACTACCACATCGCAAAGAAAAGGTTGGAGCTCAGCGATCCTGCCTTGATAGACAGGATCCTGGAGAAAGTCAAGGCTGCGTACGCGGAAGAGGACCTGGACCTTACCGACGGTGTGAAGGTCTCCTTCGAGGAAAAGCGTTCATGGGTACACCTCCGGAGGTCCAACACCGAACCGATCATCAGGATCTATTCCGAGGCTCCGACCAAGGAAGAGGCTGAAGAACTGGGAGAAGGAATAATACGGCTTGCAAGGAATGAGATTGGAGAATGACTCCATTCCTCCTGTACTGGCCCGACTATAATCTGACAGCCAAATGTTTTCATTCAGGACGACAGCGCTGGAAGACCAGCTTGACAAAGCCCTGGCCGAAGGAAGGGTAGGATGCTTCTGTACCCAGAACTGCTGGGACACAGCAAGAGGCAGATACATGTACGACCTGTTCAAAGAGAGGGGAAATCTCGCCAGGCTGTTCATGCCCAAGGATGCCGAACTCACTCCGGGGACCAACCACATCTTTTTCGAAAGGGCTGACCTTGCGGGACTGGATGCAGTCGTCGTGGAGATACAGGATGCCGGTTCGAGGTACTTCAACTACACGAAGGACGTGCTCAGCCTGATGGAGGCTCTCCGGGACATGGGGGACGAAGCCCCTGCCCTCTACGTGGTGGACCACCTGAACCCTGCGGGAAGGATAGTGGAAGGCTCCATGCCTTCCGGGCCCGTGGAGCCGCACACTCCCAAGGTGGCGCACAGGCACGGACTGACCCTCGGGGAACTCTGCAACCTCTACTACAGCGAGATCGGAGCCTCCTTCGCCCTGCATGTGGTCTCGGCCCTGGCCAATGACTCCAGCAGGCAGCTGCTTCCCTGGACGATCGCACCAGCGTCGGACATCCCGGGGATGTTCACCAGCGGGATGTATCCCGGAGGAGGTCTTTGGAACAACACTACGATCACTCCCGCCATCGGGACGGCAAGGCCCTATGAATATCTTGGGGCGCCCTTCATCCGCCATTCCAGGATGGACGTCCTTCCCGCACCGCAAGGAGTTCTGATGCGTCCATGTACGTTCAAGCCGGCGGCAGGGCGCTATGAGGGGCAGATGTGCTATGGCTACCAGATCATGCTCCAGCCCGGCAACGGCTACCATTCCTTCCTCCACACCATCCAGCTGATGCGTTATTTCAGGGAGAGGTATCCCCAGTTCGAGCTTCTGGATGGATTCGAGGCCAAGCTGGCCGATCCATCAGTGATGGAATACCTCGACGGACGAACCTCATTCCAGGATGCGAGGGAACATGTCAAAGTCGAAGAGCAGAAATGGATCCGCAAGGCGAAACGGTTCACCCTCTACGAGGACCAGCCTTACCGGTTGAAATGAATACAAAAAAAATAAGGCGACTGGATCAGTCGCCTTATTTTCGGTACTGGGTAGGAGAATCGAACTCCTATTGCAAGATTGAGAATCTTGAGTACTAACCGTTATACGAACCCAGCATGGGTTGGGATTGCAAAGATAGGTAAAAAACTTTATCATGCAAAAAAAAGTCGCACTCCCGTGCGACTTTTTGTCCCTTCCGAATCGCCGGATTACTTCCTGCGATCCTTGTATCTCTGGTAGAATTTGTCGACGCGACCGGCAGTGTCAACGAGCTTGACCTTACCTGTGTAGAAAGGATGAGAGGTATTGGAGATCTCAACCTTAACAACCGGATACTCAACTCCGTCAACCATCAGAGTCTCTTTGGTCTCTGCGCATGAACGGGTGATGAACACGGTGTCGTTTGACATATCCTTGAAAGCTACAAGGCGGTAGGTTTCGGGATGAAGTCCTTTTTTCATTGCTATAGAATTATTGAGTAAACTGTCAAAAATTTCAGCCCGCAAAGATAGTAAATTCCCGACATTATTCAAACAATTCTCGTAAAAAACCTTAAAACCTTAATCTATGACCATGTCGAACCGGTCGTAGGGGGCATTGCGGTGGGCCAGATGCTTCGTGGAAGGAGAGATACCGAACAAGGGGGAATAGGTGCGGACCTTTATGGTCTTCCCGTCAGGCATGAACTCGAGGATCCTGAGCCAGCCGTCTCCTCCGTTCCCTTCCCAGCCTCCGCCCAGGGTCTGGACGTTGAACTCCATCTGGTGTACCTTCTTCCCGGCGGTGTTGGTGTCGACCCTGTAGGCTACGCTGAGCTCGTTGTCCTTCTCGGGATCCTTGTCGGGGGAAGGTCGGCCGGTGTGGCCGCATATTACCAATCGTATGTTGGGAACCTGGCTTATAAGGTTCTCCCACAGCATCTTCCCCGAATGGTTCCCCTCCTGCTGGGTAACCCAGTAACCTTCGTTGTCGGTGTACTTGGCGGACTTGGCATGGAGGTAGGAATGGGTGAGATAGATCACGTAGTCGTCCTTGAACCTGTCCGAGGTGACAAGGTCCCTGGCCCACTTGACTGCTCCGGCCGAAGGGGCGAACTCCGAACTGATGACGAGGATCCTGTGTTCCCAGCCCGGCATCTCGAACTCGAAGGCTGCGTTCTCCAGGGATGCATGGCCTTCACGGTTGGGATATTCGGCAACCATGCAGCCCGCATAAGTGGGGTTGCGTTCGAAGGTGATGTACTTGGGATAATTGGTGATGTAGCTCTCACTGTGCTTGAAGCCGTAGTCGTGGTTGCCTCCGCAGGCTATGAACGGGACCTTGCCGTCGATCCTGGCGACCGAACGGCTGATGCTCTCCCACATCTGGGTGCTGCTCTGGTTCAGCATCCTGCGGTCGAGGGCGTTGTTCTCGTTCTGTTCGACGAGGTCGCCCGTGCAGAGGACCGCCTTGATGTTGAGATGTTCGACATTGTCCGCGACCCACAACGTGGTCAGTTCGAAGATCGGCTGGTTGATGTCGTACTTGACGTATCCCTGAGGGTCGCCGAAAAGAATGAAGGTGGATGAGGCGGGATCCTGGAGGTCCTGCCTGTCAGCCCGGTCCTGCGCCTGGGCGGCCAATGCCGCAAGGGCGGCCATAAACAATACTGCGATTCTTTTCATGTCTTTGCCATCGATGATGCGGTTGGAATCCTGGTGGTTGTATGGGACGGAAGGTCCCCGGACGCAATTGTAGTGATTTTGGCCGAAATATCAAAATCGCCGGATTTTGAGAATATGCATTTATTTCGCAAATTTGTTATCATAATCAACACGCCCAGGAATGAATCTCGTTGGAAGAATATTCCTGCTGGCGGCCGCCTTATGCTCCTTCACTGCGGCTAAGGCTTCGCCGGCAGTTCCGGCAGGCGGCTCGTCCCCCTGCACGATTGACGCATCGGACACCAGGATCACCTACGTCGGCAGGACCCGGACCGACGGAGGAAGGGTCTCCTTCGACTGGACAGGGACCTTCATCAAGGTCAGGTTCGAAGGGAACATGCTCTCCTTCAAGGTTTCAGACACGAAGAAGAACTATTTCAACGTCTGGATCGACTCCCCTATGGGCAGCAGGCCGGACAAGGTGCTGACGGTCTGCGGGACCGACACGACGATAACGATAATCAGCCGTGAAGACCTGGCCGCACGTTTTTCCAAGGACAGGAAAGCGCTGAAGAGGCCCCACCAGGTAATCCTGCAGAAGCGCACCGAAGGGGAACAGGGGCTCACCACGATCTCCGGTTTCATCTCTGACGGGAGTTTCCTTCAGGCCGATCCCAGAAGCACCAGGCTGATAGAATACATCGGAGACTCCTACACCTGCGGCTACGGCACGGAGGCATCAGCCACGGAAAGATTCACCCCGGAGACCGAGAACCAGAACCTTACCTATGCCTGCGAGGCGGCAAGGTTTTTCGGCGCCGAACAGATAGTGGTGGCGCACTCCGGAATGGGTATCGCGCGCAACTACAACGGCAACGTCGCCGGCTACTACATGCCGGAACGCTACCTGCAGGTCTTCGACATGGACAGGGAGTCCAGATGGGATTTTTCCGTCAGGCCGGACATCACCGTCATCTACCTCGGCGCCAATGACTTCTCGACAGGGATGCAGCCTACCAGGAGCAGGTTCGTCAAGGAATATGCAAGGCTGCTGTCCGAAATAAAGGAGCATTACGGCGAGGACTACCCGGTGCTGTGCATCGCGCCCAAGCATGACCCCCTGACAGGCGAATTCATCCGCGAAGCCGTGGAGTCCTGCGGCTACGGCAACGTGCATTTCATGGCCCTTCCTCCGAGCATCCACGACAACCTTGGGGATATGGGAGCCGACAGCCATCCGAACTACAGCGGGCACAAGAAGATCGCTTCGGCGGTCATACCTTGCATTTCGACCATCATGGGATGGGAGATGGAAGACCTGCGCGACCAAGCCAATTGAAAAACCAATCAGATAACATGACAACAGGTAAAAGAATCATCCTCTGGAGCTCTGTAGCCCTGCTCCTTATCCTGGCGGGGCTGCTCTGGTTCAAGTTCTACTTCGTGTTCGGCCGGGGAGTAAAGGCCGGCGAACTCAACCAGTTCACCTACAAGGGCTACGTTTGGAAAACCTATGAAGGAAGGCTGATACAGGCCGGCTTCAAGGGATCGGGCAAAGCTACCGGCGGCGCCACCATCGAGTCCTTCATATTCGACTTCTCGGTCGAAGACGAAAAGGTTGCCGAAAAACTGATGCACCTGAGCGGCAAGAACGTGGAGCTCCACTACAAGGAGTACCGCGGGACCCTCCCCTGGAGAGGGATGCAGAAGCATGTGGTAGACAGCATAGTATCCGTTACCGAAATACCCACTGACCAATGAGAAGGCTTTTGACCATAGCTGCGGCTGCATGCATCTGCGCAGCCTCGCACGCCCAGACCGGAGTGGTCGCACGATATCCCGCATCCGACGGGGAGAAGATCCTTACCATGGAAGAGGCAGTGACCGGACGGAACGTCCGCCCCGGCAATGTCTATGCAAGGTGGAACGGGAACAAGTATCTCTTCTATTCCGAAGGGAAATGGATGGAAGCCGATCCTGCAGGCGGTGAAGCCACTGCATATTCCCCGCAGAGGCTGCCGGCCTCCTTCCCCAGGCAGGCTGCCAACATCACCCCCGGCTCCCCGGGGACTTATGCGTTCACGATGGGCAGGAGCCTCTACATCTTCGGTCCCGAAGGCCAGGAATGCGTAGCCGGGAGCGAAGATGAGGCCATAACGTACGGACAGACGGTAAGCCGCAACGAATTCGGGATAAACGGAGGGATATTCTGGTCTCCCGGCTTCACCCGCCTGGCCTTCTACCGCAAGGATGAAAGCAAAGTGACGGATTTCCCCCTCCTGGACATCAGCACCAGGACCGGAAGCCTCGTGAACATAAAATACCCCATGAACGGGATGGACAGCGAAACTGTCGGACTGGGCATCTACGACCTGGCATCGGGGAAGACGGCATGGTGCGATGTGACCGACTTCGGAGCTGACCGCTACCTCACCAACATCAGCTGGACCCCTGACGACAAGTACGTGATCATACAAGTCCTCGACCGTACCCAGAAACACATGAAGATGAACATGTACCGTGCCGATGACGGTTCCTTCGTACGTACCCTGCTGACCGAGGACGACGAAAGGTTCGTGGAACCGCTGGACCCTGTCCGCTTCCTTGAAGGCACATATTCGTTCATCTACCGGACGGACACAAGGGACGGCTACCGGAACCTCTACCTCTGCGACACACTTGGGACAGTCAGGAGACTGACGCCAACGGACGCGGACGTCGCCTACGCGGGCAATGACGGGAAGTCCGTTTTCTACACATCAGCGGAAGTCTCCCCCGTCGAGAACCACCTGTTCCGGATCGACGTCAAGATGAAAGCCGGCAGGAAGGATGCCGTGGCCAAGGCCAGGTTCGGAAAGCCCGTCCGCCTCACCACGGAAGAGGGATGGCACGACGTGAGCCTCAACGACGAATGCACGATGTTCCTGGATTCATATTCAAGTTTCACAGTGCCCGGGGTCGTCACCCTTGCCGACGCCTCCGGAAAAGTCGTCCGCGAACTTTACCGTGCCCAGGACCCGCTGGAAGACTACAGGCACGGGGAGGCCATCCTCGGCACCGTGAAGAGCGCAGACGGGAAATATGACAACTGGTACAGGCTCTTCCTCCCTTCCGGTTTCGACCAGTCGAAAAAGTATCCGGTAGTACTCTACGTCTACGGAGGCCCCCACTCACAGATGGTCCAGGACTCATGGCTCGGGTCTGTCAGGATGTGGGAGATGCTCATGGCGGACAAGGGCTACATAGTCTATGTCCAGGACAACCGCGGCACACAGAACAGAGGCGCTGAATATGAGAAAGCCATCCACAGGCAGTGCGGCCAGCTCGAAATGGCAGACCAGATGGTCGGGATCGGGATGCTCAAGTCGCTTCCGTTCGTCGATGCTGAAAGGATAGGCGTACACGGCTGGAGCTACGGAGGCTTCATGACCATCTCGCTGATGACGAACTACCCGGAGACCTTCAAGGTCGGAGTGGCCGGAGGACCTGTGATTGACTGGAAATGGTACGAAATCATGTACGGGGAGCGTTACATGGACACCGAGGCGGTCAACCCGGACGGCTTCGCAAAGACGTCCCTGATCGGGAAGGCTGCAGACCTGAAGGGTAAACTGCTCATCTGCCAGGGTGCCATCGACAACACCGTAGTCTGGGAACACAGCCTGTCTTTCGTGCAGAAATGCATCGAAGAGGGCATCCAGCTGGACTACTTCCCCTACCCGATGTCAGAGCACAACGTCTTCGGCAAGTGGAGGATCCATCTGATGGACAAGGTCACAGCCTACTTCGACGACAACCTTTAAGAGAAAAATGGCGCAAGCGTGACGATTGTTCCTGAAAATCATTATTTTTGTTCACATACAATTTAAAATCAATCCAAAATGGCATCACTAACTGACATCATCCAGCAGCAGGTTGCATCGGCTGCAGGCAACATCGAGATTCCCGCTGACCTCAAGGACAAGGTCCTTGGCGGCCTCACCGACTCCATCGTGGGAGGATTCACGAAAACTGCGACCCAGCCTGGCGGAATCGAGGCCATCAAGTCCCTCGTCACAGGAGCGACCTCCGTGGAGAACAGCCCCGTAACAGCCCTTGCCGGCAATCTTTTCAGCAACAACATCCTCAAGAACCTTAATCTCGGTTCGCTCCTTTCGGGCAAGCTGCTCGGGCTGATTCCTATCATCCTCGGCGGCGCCAGCAAGATCATCAAGGACCAGAACGGTGACGGCAAGGTGGACCTTACCGACATCATCATGACCCTTACCGGTGCCGGCAAGAAGGCAGCTTCCTCCGGCTTGGGAGGCAGCATCCTCAAGGGTGTGCTGGGGAGTATCCTCGGAAAGAAATAAGGACTACCTGGGTCTGACGACCTTTATCCCTGAAAGGTTGTGCCGGCCGGAGACGTATTCTGAGATGGTCTTCGCGTCGAGCACGACCTTTCCTTCGTTCTGGGAGGCATGGATGAAGCCCACCCTTCCGTCCTCGACGACGGCGATGGCCACATGGGCTATGTCAAGTCCTTCCACGCTCGAGCAGAAACAGATGATGTCGCCGGTGTGGATGCCTGGCTCAGCTTCCGCTACCTTATCCCTGGGGATGAGTGTCATCGGCTCCTTGTTGAGCCCTTCTTCGACATCCTTGATCCTCTTCAGGTCAAGGGCTGCGCGGGGGATGTCGTTGGCCTGGGCCAGCTGCTTGTACTTCTGGTAATTAGCGCTCATGTAAAAGATCGGATGATCCACCCTGCAGCCTCCCAGCTGCATGGTTATGTCTTCGAGTTGCCTGGACTTGAGACGTATCCATTCAGTGGTGTAGTGGATCCTGTCCGAGTACCTGTAGGGTGGAGCGTTCCTGTAGCGTGACCAGGCCACTTTCCTGACAAAGGACCGGAATGACGGCTGCTCCGTTTCCTTGACTGTCAGGGCGAGGTCCAGGCAGGTTTCCACGAACAGGATGCAGTCCGTCTCAGTGAGGCTTATCGTGAGCTTCTCGCTTGAGGGGTCCTTGTCCAGTGTCCCTCCTACGTATTTCGTGCCCATCAGCTGCCTGGCGGCACTGACCATCAGGTCGGAGGTAGAAAGTGTCCTTCCAGCCTCCCTGGCGGACTTCATTTCATTGGAGAGGTTTCCCATGACTCGTTCCGCAACGGCGCGGTCGGCCGGCGTGGTCACCCAATCCTGCGCGGAGAGTGTCAACGCCGCGAATAGCAGTAAAAGGGTCAATGATGCTGTTTTCTTCATGACGAATGCAAAGATAGACTTTTCCCTGCAATTCGCGGGCCGACAATAGCGGCTGAGCTCCTTTGTTGTCTTTGGTGGCTCTTGGTGGCTCTTGGTGGCTCTTGGTGGCTCTTGGTGGCTCTTGGTGGCTTTTGGTGGCTTTTGGGCGGTGGTGCCATTGCGGACCCGTGGCCGCCCGTGGCCACGTGAACGGGTATTCTAAGACTTTTGCAAGTCTTTTTTGAAAAAAGTTAATCAAAGGTTTTCCCTTCGATTCTGCGGTGTAGTTTGTGGATATTTATCGCGCTCATCGGGGCGTCCCGCCCCTTGCCGCGCGG
>Ga0310695_10000572_pt1 | contig 94546 bp, 76 predicted proteins | sample RumenRJG_04DNA_FD_203882 | JGI IMG/M metagenome (GOLD analysis project Ga0310695, IMG submission 203882) | Bovine rumen microbial communities from Lethbridge, Alberta, Canada - RJG_04 (v2) (version 2) | ecosystem: Host-associated > Mammals > Digestive system > Stomach > Rumen | place: Canada...
ACTCCATTGCAGAAACTGCCATGAAGAATGGAAATTCTAAATTCAAAGCGATTCTTGCTGTCGTACGACAGTGAGATGACTGCTCATGTATACAGGGGTGCTGAGTAGTTACAGGTTAGGATGGGGTTACGAATTTTCATCAGTTGTCATCTGTGTCTTACTGCCATTGCTTGTATACATAGTATTGATTGTTAATATCATTTGTTAAATGGAATTGAAAAAGAAGAATAAGATACTGTTTCTCGACTTTGACGGCGTACTCAATACGCTCAGATGGCGTGAACATGAGGGCAAGAAGGCCATCATAGACCACTTTGGTTACAGCTTCGACCCGGAATCTGTAGCCAATCTTGCTAAGGTAGTACGACATCAGGATGTTGGCGTTGTGATTTCCTCATCGTGGAAGTGTCTTGGACTGGAAGAGATGAGAAGGTTATGGATTGAGCGAAAGATGCCCGGTGAGTTAATTGACATCACACCGAGTGAGACCCGTCAGAAAGTTATCAGTCAGGTAACACCGGACAAGATACGTTGGCTCACAAGTAAAGGCCATGAAATCAAGCTTTGGCTTTCTCGCCATGACAATATTTCCCAGTATGCCATCGTTGATGATGAAGACAGCATGCTGCCGGAGCAGGAGAGTCATTTCGTGAAAATCAGTCCCATCGTAGGTGTAACAAATGAGGACGCAAAGAAGATAATGAGAATACTAAAGATATAATAAAGAACATGGATGATTATCAATTTTTAATGACAATAGCTGTTGCCGTAATAGCTGTGTTTTATTTTATCCATAAGGCGGAGAAAAAGGCGGAAGAAGACGACGAGGAAGAACTGCAGTCCTCTTCCAATTCTTCGTCTTCTGCTGATACAAAGACAGCTCAAACCAGTAATAATGAGAATGAAAAGCCAAGAGCAGCCTTGGACAATCAAGACCTGCTTAAGACCATACTCACTCAACTGAATTGCCAGTACCAAGCAGGGGAAGATGATGATTACTGGTTTACTTATCAGGGTGAGCACTTCAATGTCTCATACGACAAGGATTCGTTTTGGGTGAGGATCTATGACATGCAATGGTTTACGTGCTCGTTAGATGAACTGGAAAATATCTGTTATATGCAGAAAGCAATCAACCTTTGCAATTCGAAGTTTTGCTGCACAGCATACTACTATGTTGATACGGACAAGAATACTTTTCGTGTTTACTCAAAATGTGACTTCCTGCTGAATGAGGATTTCCCAGCTCCTGAGCAGTATTTCCAGGCATGGCTGACCCAATTCTTCCGATTAAAGCATGAAATCGTTCTCCAGTACGACAAGGAAAGAACTAAAGAAACCATTAACAAATAATCTACAAGAATATGAGCTTACTCAAAATAGTCAAATCCCTTTTCTCAAAAGAGAATACAGCCAGTCAAGTCTCCAATGAAGCAAGCGAAAAAGAAGAGACAGTAGAGAATTTTCTGAAAGATGACGATATGCTCGGCAACAGCTTCAAACAGGACTTTATCCTTGGTGAAGCTGAATACCGGAATCAGCCTATTATTATCAAAAGATCTGAATATGGTGAGCCAATCCTGCTTGGTCAGGTTTTGGACGCACTGATGGGTGAGAAAGTGTCCGACCATCTCACAGGGATAGTCTTGGATTCTTCAAACATCAGATTTGACGGAATCGATTTGCCGGCATACATGGGCTCAGCTAATAAAATCCGCAAGTTGAATATCATCGACTGGCTGATCGAAATAAACAAGGATGGAGAGCCATGCCTGAGAACAGGCGAGAACGTAGTGCTCACCGTAACCCGTGACAACGGACTTTCAATTGTTGTTCATATCCGTAACAAAATGTCTATTCCTTATCTGGTTTATTCCAAAGTAACGGCAATGATCAGTGGAACATCAGATAAAGATGACCTGCGCTCGTTCCGACAGAACGACATGCCTCAATTCCGTTCTACACTCTTGTCTTTCCGACGCAACAAAGATGATATCAGTGCACTCTTTCCTTTCTATGATAGCATTGAGAAAGAGACCAACGAACTTATACAAGATAAGGACAGTAGTCTCAATGATCTGCATATGGCATATCTACGGGGGAGGTTTGGCCAAAGAACGCCAGATTATTATCTTGGGTATGGCAATTGGCTTTTGGATGAGAAACGGCCTTATGACGCGCTGCGCCAGTTCATGCGTCTGATAAACATCATCGATGATCCTCAGCAGAACCTTAATAATGGGACTGTTTTCGGAACTATCAATCACAGCATCGCACAGTGTCTTGTCCAAACAGATGATTTAGAACGAGCGTTTCATTATATGGAAGTTGCCAAATTCTTTGACGGCAACCTGGAGATAGACAGTCTTTACCTGCTCGCTTCTCTTTGTGATTTCAGATTGCCACAAATTCTTAAGCGTGAAGGCGACAAATATGACCAAAATAAGGTTCGTGATATTCGGGCATGCCATGAGCTTTCCAAAGATAAGTATAAGGAAATGACGGAAGCAGAATGTCCGTATATCAGCATGGGCTTCGTGCTGTCACAGTTGTTACGCGTTCATCCCTACAATGTCTTTGGGATGCGAGTCTATCATCATAAGGACGGACCTTATACGCGTGAGGAGGTCAAGACAATTGGCATGATATGGAAATATCGTCTGTCAGACGCTTTAGCTGACGGCAACACCATCGTCCTTTCCTATTCTCACGCCAATTATCAGTGCAAGCAGGAAAATGACCAGTCCATGCTCTGTCCTGATAATGTCATCATCCTTCATGTCACTGCCATTCCCGGCAAGGCGATGTTCCGTATAGACATGATGGTTCCTCCTTTTGTGTTCGATACAGACCGGATCCATCCAAAGGATGGTGATATACCTGTCTACAGCAGCTTTGTCATGCCCGCAGAGGATTATAACTATGATTTCAGTCTGAACACCGACAATCTTTTGGAACGTGCGCACGAATTATATAATGACAATCGATGCGTGGAGGCTTTGCTTGGTTACCATTACGTATATGTATCATTGCTGCCAAAGATAGATATCCTTTCTTCTGAAGAAAAGGGGAACTGTGTCCTTGCAGCTTCTCATATGGGCTCATGCTTTCTGGAGCTGAACATGACAGACGTGGCAGAATATTACCTAAAGATGGGTGCAGACTGTAACTATCAAGTTGGGGAGTATATCAATTGCCTTGTAAACAATAAGGATGTCCGAGCTCTTAATGTCATTCAAAATTACCTTTTGAGTGATGACGCTATTTTCGGACCGACAATCGAAGCCTCACGGGCGTTCCTCCACCGGCGCATGGCTTATGTATTGATAGACTGGGGCATGATCGATCAAGCCAAGCAGCTGCTCGAAAATATGCTCAACGACCCGCTCTGTCATGACTTTGCGCAGCATGAGCTGCAATATCTCCAAGGGAAGGGGAAATAATAATAGCAAAGCACTTTGTTATGCTTGACTATCTGCAATATATTGAATCTACATCACATATAGATAATAATGAAAGATAGAATCATACGTTTGATAAACCAGATGCAATGCCGCATCTACGACAAGGATACAGAGATAGCGCTGTCCTTGCTTGCTGCCATGGCTGGCGAGAGCATCCTTCTGCTCGGCCCTCCGGGTGTCGCCAAGTCGATGGTAGCAAGGCGGCTGAAGCTGGCGTTCCGAGGCGCCAAGGGATTTGAATACCTAATGTCACGCTTCTCCACACCCGACGAGATCTTCGGACCGGTGAGCATCTCGAAACTGAAGGAGACGGACTCGTATGAGCGTTGTGTGGACGGCTATCTGCCCACTGCCGACGTTGTCTTCCTCGATGAGATGTGGAAGGCAGGTCCGGCCATACAGAACACACTGCTCACGGTGATGAACGAGAAGCTCTTCCGCAATGGCAGCCACGAGCTCCATTTGCCTCTGAAACTTCTCGTGGCGGCGAGCAACGAGCTCCCGGCTCAAGGTGAGGGCTTGGAGGCTCTGTGGGACCGCTTCATCATCCGGCTTGAGTGCAGGAACATCTCCAACGACCAGCTGTTCCTTCAGATGCTGACCACACCTGATGATTCAGACATCGAAATCAACACGGAAGACCAAATCAGCAATGAGGAATATGAGAAATGGTCCCGTGAGATAGACAGCGTCAAGATTTCTCAGTCGGTACTTGATGCCGTTATAGCCATCCGCAAGTCACTCAAAAGCGTTCGGGTGGATGCCGACAGTGAACTGCGCAACATCTACGTGAGCGACCGCCGATGGAAAAATATCGTCCGGCTGCTCCGCACATCAGCCTTTCTGCAAGACCGTGGGGAAGTGGAGCTTGAAGACCTGGTGCCGATGTATCATTGCCTTTGGCAGGAGCCGGAGGAACGGGACGCCGTGCGCAAGGTTGTCATACAAGCCATCTTCGCATCGTATTCCAGCCGCCTGGCTGAGCTGAAATCTGCTTTGAAGGAAGAAATCAAGAACGCAAAGATCAAAAAGGCGGCCGGACTGATTTCGGAGCGCAAGCTGCAACGCGACAGCGACAAGCGGCTCTACTACCAACTCTATTACCACGTGACAGGTAAGGGAATGGACGATACCTTCATCATGGCCTCCGACTTTCAGATGCTCCCTTACTACATCACACTCAATAAGGATGAAGGGCCGGAGAAAGGCATCCTGTACAAGGACAAGACACTGCACGGGAAGAATGTCATACGCCGTTACTACGACCGATTTGTCGCTCCCATCGGCAGTACCTTGGTAATACTTTCAAGAGACGATGACCATCTGTATATAGATGGTGTGGAGTATGGAATTGAAAAAATACCTGATTGCGAAAAGACGCTCTTTTCAGACGCTATGCTATCTGATTCCGCTGGACTGCGTGACTTCAGCAAGGAGATAGACGCGCTGGCCGATGCCCTGCAGAAGACGGAATGGGCTGTCTATGACAACATCTTTGTCTCGGCTGCTGACAAGAAGGAGGTGAAGGACTATCTGGCTGCGTTCTATAAGGAGATGGCTTTCACGCGTCAGGACATTGGCAAAATCTACGACTAAGGGCAATGGAGAACAAAGACGAGACTTTCTGGCAGTACTATGAAAGGGGCGGCTTCATGGACGTGCAGCGCTACCTGAAGATAGTGGAGGATTTCGTGGCTTCGGGCGAGGTCCCCTCTGAGGGTGATACGGTGAAGTCACCGGATGCCCCATGGGACTCCTTCAAGGACCCCCTGCTCGGATACCTCATCCGTCTGATGTCCGACCCAATGGTGCAGGTGAAGGTGCTCTCCAGCAAGGCCGCCGGAAAAGTCTTCTTTGTCACAGTAGGTCGCTTCATAGTAAGTTGCCTACACAATACGAAATTTGAGAGCAAACGTACTTGGACGGAATACAAGCAGAGCCGCGAAGTGCCTGATTTCTCGGTGGGCGAGCGGCGGCACTGGGAAAGTCTCGTAGGTGACATCGGTGAACGACACAAGGACGATGGCTTCGACGAGAAGTTTTTCACGCAACTGTTTTCCACACCGGGCGGTACTGACAAGCGGGAGAACTGGGAGAAGCTTCGCCACGACTGGCAGGAAGCCATCTTCGACCAGTTGTGCAAGAAAGAGTCAGAATGGATCCGCAGACAGGGACATCAGGTGCCGATGCAGTTGGAGACAGCCTACAAGCAGATGACGCGTATTACTCAAAAACTTGGTGCGGACGATGATGATGCTGCCTCAGCCTATGACATGATGGACGGCACCTGGTCGGAATCGGAGTTTGAGCGACATCTACAGGTTATCAAGCTTCGCGACCGCTATCCCATCCTCGATGAGATTATCAAGAAGATGGGACGCAAGGCTGATGATGCAGGCAAGGAGCGGCTCTGCGCGGCAGAAGGCACCGACCTGATGATAGAGCACGCCTCGGGCAGCGACATCGAGGGCTTCACCATCGGCAATGATGTCAACGCGCTGCTCCCTTCCGAGTGGGCACAGTGCGCCGACGAGAGTCTGGAGAAACTCTTCGTCTACAAATACCTCACCAAACACTTGCAGGTGTTCCGCTATAAGTCGAATATCAGCAAGCCGTCCCGCCGCCTGAGCTTCACGTCGGCAAGCCGCATCGGTCCCGTCATCATTTGTGTGGATACCTCGGCCAGTATGAAAGGTCTGCCCGAGCGTGTGGAAAAGCTGTTGGTGGAACAGCTCACGGCCATGGTCCAGGAAGAGCAGCGCGACTGCTTCTTCATCGACTTCTCCGTCTCTGTGCGTCCCGTTGACCTCAAGGCGCAACGCTACAACCATCTGCTCAAGGCCTTGGGTGCCACGGAGAGGGAGGTGCCGCGCAAGGAGCCCGTCATCCCCTTTATCAATGGCGGCACCAGTGCCAAGAACATGATGGACATGATGTTCACCCTGCTTGACGGCCGTCACTATGCCAACGCCGACGTGCTGTGGATTACCGACTTTGACATCCCCGTGGAGACAGCTCTTGCTAAGAAAATGGCCTCCTACCAACGCACCGGCACCCGTTTCTATGGCCTTCGGATTACGGATGGCGATGTGAGTTCGACTAATAATCCATGGGAGCAATACTTCAATAAAGTATATATGCTGAAGTATAGAAGGGTAAGAAGATACTGAGCAAGCGAATAATCTTCCATCGGTTGTTAACCTTGTGATGTTCTTTCTCATAAAGGTAAAAATAAGTATTAAAGGTTACGTCAACATGAAGCAACTTATCATTTTTACCATTTTGGTTGTGCAATCCATGTGTGTCTTTGCACAAAGCAGAGAAGATCTTTTAGGCAGTTACAATTTCAAGCGAGGGCAGGAATTGCTGTTCGGCAACACGCCTGACCTGTCCGGAGCCTTGGATTGTTTCAAGAAAGAACTGCAAGAACACCCAAACAATGGGTATGCTCTTTATTGCATGGGGTTGATATATGATGACAATAGTCAAGCCGGAAAGACCCTTGACTGTTTAAACAGAGCTGTGCCTTTGCTAAAGAAAGACAAGGGCTGGATCTCATTTGCGTACAGACTGAGAGCAAAGGTAAATCTAAAGTTGGGAAATGCGGAGTTGGCAGAGAAAGACTGGAAAGAATCATTAAAGGAAAACCCGACTGATGAAAATACTTTGTCAGACAGGGCCGAGTACTATTATGATCACGGAGACTACTCCGCGGCTGATGCCGACTACGATGTCTTGATTTTTTCACATCCGGCCAACACGTTAGGGTATATGGGCAAGGGCAGAAATGCCTTGGCCAGGAAGGACTGTGACTCAGCCTTGAAGCTTTTCAACTATAGCATCACCCTCGATCCGAGAGCTTCTCAGGAATATGCCTTCCGGGCCGAAACCTTCATTGCACTTCACAAGTACAATGAGGCTGCTGATGATATCATTAAAGCACTTGGAATTGAATATAACCGCAAGGCTCTCTCCTTGACAGAAGGTATCAAGTCTCCGTTTAAGGATATCCTGCTTGCCAAGCTCCGCATACAACAGGCCAAAGACAAGAACAATGCTCTCTGGTCCAACCTGCAGGGAGGTATCTTCGAGTCGATTGAGGAATACAAAAATGCGATTAATGCTTACAACGCGGCAAATAATATTAACGCCAGCAGCTTTACTACATTTCGATTGTCCTTATGTCATAGTGAAATTGGCGAATATCAAAATGCTCTCGAAGAGATCAATCGTGCGTTGGCGATGGACTCCACAGATACTGATTATTATCTTGTTAAGGCAGATTGCCTCTATGAATTGGGCAGAACCCGGGATGCCCTTGATGTCCTTACCTATTACATCAGCAAAGAACCTGATGAATTTTACGGCTATTATCGCAGAGGATTCTTTAAATATTGTACCGATGACTTTGACGGCGGCATAGAAGATTTTACAACGGCGCTCGTCTTAAAGCCCGATTATACCTATGCACTTGTTGAAAGAGGCGAATGCTATAGGCATAAGGGGGATATGGCGGCTGCACGGGCTGATTTTATCAAAGCTCTTGAATACAGCATGGTTGATTCTACTGTGGTAGATAAAATGGCTGATGAAGGTACTTCTAACCGACTCAAAGGAGAAAAAGCCTTCAACGTTGATGATGCAGGAAACTTGAAGCTAATCTCTTACGACGATGATTGCAACGCCCAGTATGCTTATTGGGGCTTGGGGAAGAAGGATTTTGCCATTGCGGTTCAGGACAGTATATTGGCTCACAATCAGGATAAGGGCAGCTATTATGACGCAGCTTGCCTTTACTCCAAGATGGGCGAGTGTGACAAAGCCATGAGCTACCTACGGACATCCCTTCAGAAAGGTTACCGTCGGTTCACACATATCATGAACGACAGAGACCTTGACGGACTGAAGAACCGCCCTGATTTCAAAGCATTAATGAGGGAGTTTGAAACTAAAGTGAACGGGGCATCTCCTAGTGCCTCACTCTTCAAGGCAGAGGCCAGTCATGGCGTGATTTCGGGCAAATTCTCAGAAATTCCCTTTACACGTGAGTCAGGAGGCCTGTGCCGTGTAAAATGCGAGATCAATGGCCTGCCTTTGACTTTCTGGCTTGACACCGGCGCAAGCGATGTCTCATTATCAATGGTTGAAGCTACCTTTATGATGAAGAACGGCTACTTGACAAAGGATGATGTCGTCGGCAGCTCCTATTACCTGGACGCCAATGGCAATGTAAGCGAGGGTACGGTGCTCAACCTTCGCAAAGTGTCATTCGGTGATACAGAACTGACTAACGTCAAGGCAAGCGTGGTCAGTAACCTCAAGGCTCCCTTGCTTTTAGGACAATCCGTCCTCTCACGTCTCGGTTCCGTGGAGATAGACAATCAGAAGCAGGTCATCCGCATCAGACCGTATCATTTGTAGGGTCGGTAGTCAAAGATGAAGATTGTATAAACCGATTTCTATTAGCGCGAACATTGTGTTCGCACTGCATGGTTAACTTTGCAGCGCGAAACAGAAAGAAAGTGATAAATGAAGAATGAAAAAGACATTAGGGTTACATTAATCGGTGAAGAGGGAGACCCCACACCGTGCATCGAGGTGGATTATGTCGACAAATATGCTCAGGAGCACAGGGGGCTAATGCTCTTAGATTCTGGTAGCAGTGATAATTTCCTATCTCCAGATATGGGAGATGGCATCGGTGAGTTGTGCCATCTCAAAGATGTTACTGAAAACATTCAGACGGCCACAGGAGAAGTTGTGACAGCCAATAATGTTCATTTTTCCTTCGCCGTTGGAGGCTGCCAGTACTCAGAGAATTTCTGCATTAATGATAATCAATTGGCATGGATAAAAGGGATTAAAATCATAGGCATCCTTGGCAACACCTTCTTTCAGAAGCACAGGCTGGTTATAGACTATAGCGACTTCACGCTTCATACTTCACAAGTCAGTGCGTGTAATCTTTCTATAGCTGATTGTGATTTCTTCTTTCCTATGGAGATCGGATTGGAGAATTATGGAGTTCCTGTACTATGCATGAAACAAGGTAATCAAGAAATAGCAGCATTGGTAGATACCGGTTCCGACAGTAACATATTATCTGAAAGCGCAATGAAAGATGGCTTCGTCTGTCAGCCTCTTGGCACAAAGGATACTATTTCTGGGTTGGTCGGACAAATGACAGCAAAGGATGCCATAATAGATTTTGGTCTCCTAAGGTTAAAGGCGAAGGGGGATCATGAGATTCATCATAAAGAGAATGTCAAGGTTATTCCCATCAATGTTATAGAAACTACTGATGACCAATGTGATCAAGAAGGAAGACCATTAGAGCCAGTTCAAGCTGTTATTGGCGCATCTTTCATAGCAAAGGAAGGATGGGCGCTTGACTTTGGAGCTAAGATTATCTATAAGTTAAAGCATGTCTCAGTGTGGAATGACAACATAAGCGTCCGCGTAGAAACGGAAAAGGACAATAGCGAGAAAGAAATGAAAACAGGGAGAATCTCTTTCTTTAGTGATGCGACTAAGATAGGTATGCCCTTTATACGTATATCAGAAGGGAAGTTGAAAGGAATCATTATGATGATTGATACGGGAGCTAGTAGTAATGTGCTTTTTGGCACTGCATACAACCAGCTTCGGGATAATTTTGTACCTGTAGAAGGTAATGCCTCGATATTTGGAATAGATGGAAATTCTGTCAAAGCAGACACTATAAGTGGAATGGTTTCATTCTGTGGCAAGCAGTATGAGATGACTTTTTTAGTAAGAAAAGAAAGTGATGCATTTGAAGGTCTGTACCAGAATTTAGGTCTTCCAATATCAGGAATTATCGGTATGAATTTCATGGTAGAGCATAACTGGATGATCGATTTCAGCAAACAGGAGATAGTTATTCCCCAAGGCGATATTAGTATTACAGACCTTCAAACGATCTTTAGCAAAGATAAAGAACGGAAAGTATGTGCACTTGTATAGTAAATGCGCAATAAATGTCCGGACTGATAGACGGGCTTTCTGTTCCCTTATACAGGGATGGAAGGCCTGGGCCTCCCAACTTTCGTTTCACTATAAATTCAGAGTGACAGTGACGTAAACAGACATGATTATGGCTGATAATGCTAACTCTTGAAAGTCATAGACAACAATCAATGTTATAATTATAGAATTGCTAATTATGAAGGAAACATAGAATGACAAAATAAAGTGCGGTAATATTCTTTCTGCGACAAGATTTGCTCAAAAAATATTTGTAACTTTGCAAAAACAATGAACTAAAATGCCTACGAACAAAAATGCATTAGCCCGATTCAAATATCTTGACGACCTCTTACAGGACCGTCACCACTACTATAGTATCCGTGAGTTGTGGGAGAAATGCAACGAGAAACTTGCGAATGATGGCTTTTCAACAGTGGAAAAACGGTGTACAGAGAAAGATATTAAGTTTTTGGAATATGCTCCTTTTTCCGCCCCCATAGAACGAGGTAAGAAGAACGGGAAGAATTATGTAAGGTATGAAAGGCCTGACTACTCCATATTCAAAAAAGAGATGACCGATGAGGAGCGCAACCTGCTATGGGAGGTGCTCAATACCCTTGGACAGTTCGACGGACTTAACAACTTTACCTGGCTTGATAACTTTAAAATCGGCCTCGGCCTTGAAAAACGCCGACCTATTATCAGTTTCAGCCATAACCCATACTTGCTGAACAACAATCTCCTTGGCGCATTGTTTGACGCAATCTCCAATGAGGTGGTCATCAAACTATTTTATCATACTTTTTCAGACAAGTCGACCCGAAGTATAGACTTCCATCCATATTTGCTTAAACAGTATAATGATAGGTGGTTCTTGCTTGGTGCTGCCGATGACGACATGAAGATTCTTACCTTTGCATTGGATCGGATTGACAGGGTAGTTTCCCTTCCTGAAAAAAAATATGTACGATGTCCTGAAGACCTAAATGACCGGTTCGAAGACATCGTAGGTGTAACTTATTATGAGGACCGACCCGTAGAACATATTCTCTTTTGGGTCAGCGATGCGTCAAAGGATTATGTGACTACAAAGCCGATCCACGCATCCCAAACATTAATCAAAGGAGAAAAAGACATGCTACTACGAAAGGATTATCCTATGTTAGAAGGTGGTTTATTCTTTACCATCGACTGCATCCGTAACTATGAACTCATCCGTATGCTATGTTCCTTTGGTAAGAATTTAGTCGTCTTACAGTCTGATGGCAACATTCAAAACGAGATTTACAAGCAAATCTACGAAATGAAAGAGAATTATGACAAAGTGCGAATATAGTGTTCGTATACGTGTATTAACTTTGCAGCGTTAAAAACAAAGAATATATGGAAATTATAAAAGAAACCAAGTACGACAACGTCATAGTCTTCGAGACAAGCGATTATAATTGGGGTGTAAAAGGTATAGACGGGCAGGAGATTGTCCCTGTAGGTAAATATCAGTGGATAGATGGATTTGACCATGGTCTTGCCCGTGTCCGTACCAAAGGCGATTTAGGAAATACAAAAAATGTAGTTATGATTACGGATCCTGAAACAGGAGAGTTTGTTACTGGACATGAAGCTCTCCTTGCCGAAGATAAGGATCGTAAAGCCCATCCAGAGCGATACGCTAAATGGGGTATCATCAACGAAAAGGGAGAGGAAGTATTGCCTCTTGAATATGATTTAATATGGAACTTCCTAAACAAGGGACGCTTATCAACCAAAACTGTGAAACAAGGGCATGAAGAAGAGGTGTTCTTTCATGATCTGAATCCCGATGTTCCGCTTCCTTCGTGGGCTGCACATAATGAGGACAGAAATGAATCGTATGATGATACATATGGTTCCCGTTATGGTGAGTATGCAGGTTCATATGCACAAGATGTCATGGGATACAGCGACGACGTCATCGACGATGCCTTTGATGGTGATCCTGATGCATATTGGAATATAGACTAACACAAAATCTAAGCAACAACAAATATGACACATATAAAGGTTAGTACACATCATGCTTTTCTGAATACAGATATAATGTTCTCAGTCAGTGACCAATGTCGTATGAAAATTACGGATAAACTGACAGGTGTTGACTATATCGTAGATAATCAACTGACATTAAAACTATCGGCTGGCAAACATGTGTTTGTTTCTGAAGATGGTATCCAGGAAGTCATTTATGTTGAGGACGCAATCAAACTTGGAGGCAGTTCTATAAAAGAAGCATTTGTCTTTGACAATAATCCCTGGTGCTTTGTCGTAACTAAGGATCGTCTGTATGCAACTAATCCTGAAGAAGGGACAGAACTCGTGGAATATAATCTTACTCCTAATGAAATCATCGCTTTTGATGATTATCAGGGTGAGACGTGTGACTATGTTCTGCTCAGAACAAAGGGAGATTATACTATTTATCATGTACCATCGGGACGTCAGATAATTAGGTTTACAGGACATATCTATAGTAACGCTCATATAGTAATTTATAAGGAAAATGACATGGTATTCATCTATGATTATCGAAAAGAAGTCATCCTTGATTCTTTTGGTGGTCAGTATGTGACGGCTAAGTGGTTTTTCTATATCAAAGACCATAAACTTTGGGCAATGGACTATAATACTGGAGAGATCAAGGAAGTAAACATATCAAAACCTGTGGACTCAGACAGTATGCTTACTTCAAGGTATATTATTATACCACACGCTGTCTATTCTAACGCCGTTGAATATTGGCTATACTTTCTAGATGATATTTCGGGCAGACTTTCCTACACGAGGCTTAGGTTACCTCATCTAATTGAAAGCATCGAAGGCATCATAAATCCTTTGTTTACACAGATGAAAGAGCGGTATGATAAAATCATATCGGAACAAGATAATTCGATGAGGCAGTTAATTGGCTTTGACATCTGCGTTTCGGGTCTTCGTATTGAATACGTTTCAGTATCTTCTGAGCATGGGCAGAACTCCATCCTTATAACAGGTACTGTTGTTTCATATCCTTACAAGAACGGATATTCCATTCCGTTTATTATTGAAGGGGAATATGGTGGGGTTCTAGATAGGAACGATTTTAAGATTAAAGAATCAAAGATAGAAAAAGTCATGACTGTCAAAAATGAAAACGAAGTTGTTGACTCTTTTATTCTCAATCCCGAAGAAAGGATACTGGCTAAATCTAGCTCTGGAAACTTAGCATTAACTAAGAAGGGTGGAAAAATATTCTTACGGAACAACTCTACTAATGAAGTTCGTAACTTGCTATCCAATACTTTTGATGTTTCCGTTTACTACAGTGCGTATTTTACCTCTGATGGTAAAAATGTTGTTGTCGTTGACAAAAAAAAAGAAATGATTATTCTAGGACTTGAGGATATGATCCAGGCCCCGTTTGAGGTAGAGGGATCTACTGTTGCCCGTTTTGCAGGCATCAATGGCTATAAGCCAGAGATTATGGTTTCATATGCGAATGGACGAATTCCTGTATGGAGAGACCCTATCACCATGCAACGTATATCCGAGGCGGATATGTCAAATCATATATTCAAAGCTCCCAATGGATTGTATACAGCATCTATGCAGATGAAAACAGAACTGGTGCATTGCGTTACAGGAAAAGTTATATCTAAAGATGAATATGTCGCTCTTAGCTCAAAGTATGATTGGTCATTCGATACTACGGATGAGAAAAAGAAAAATCAGATTGCACTAAGAAAAGCTTACGTAGCTTCCTTTGGCGAAAAGAAACTGTTTGCAAAAATATATAAGGAGGTTGATAGATTGTATAGGAATCTACATCCTAATTGCTCTGCAAAAAAAACAGAACAATCTGTTGAAAAGAACTTTAAGGATCGGATAGAAGACATTATTAATGTCAAAGACAACTTTATTGACACATTTATTGACAAGATGGGGTATGTCAGCTATAAGAATACAATAAATAGTAAGAATCAGAGAATACTCATAGGCAACTATGTTTGGTTTCTAAATTATGTGGCATTTTCATATGATTCTCATTATCTTGCATTCGGTGCCAAGATGAAAAACACTTTATGGAGACACTCTGAAGAGGGAGTTTTCGAAATTTATGATCTGCTCACCGGAAAGGTCGTACTACGAAAAGGTGAGAATTCCGGCTTATATGCTGTATGGATGACTATGTTCAGTAAAAAAGGTGATGTTGCCTTCTATGACAGCCATGCAAATGCATATGTATCTACCTATGAATCTCAGTATGCCGATATTAAGAAAGTGGAGGGTAAGAGCCTGCTCTGTTTTAGTCCCTCTGGTAGATATATAGCTTTCTCGGATCAGAACTACATTGACTATAGACATCATCCGCATTCAGAATGGGGGCATCAGCCTTCAGGAAATGTCTTCATTTATAATGTATCAGATCTCGAAACAGAGTTAGAGCATCACAATGATTTGGGCGACGGAATCAGCGGAACCTCTGCTTTTACTCGCAGGGCAGGTAATGTGGCTTCTGCTGCCTTTTCAACCGATGACAAGCGCCTTCTTACTGTTGGAGATGATGGTGTTGTGGTTATTCGTAACCTTCATTTGGATGAAAGGAAACTACAAGAAGCGGATATATAGATAATGCAATAATTGTCAGTAATTAGAAGGTTGTAATGGCTCTCCCTTTCTAAGATGGCAAGATTATGTTTAACAGATATCATTTTTTATTGGAACTTACTAAATAGCTGATATGAACATGAGAAATCGAAAATTTTAAAAAAATAATGTGATACGAATATAGAGTTCGGAAAAATAATGTAAATTTGCAGCAGTAAAAAATAAGCGGTCTTTGAGGTATAGTGATAGCAGACAAATTTTGATTCTGGCCCGATGATATCGTCAGGTGTCATTCTCCTAAAAAAAGAATTGATAAATCAACGTTATATTTTATCACAGTCGCAGACTGATTTGTAATATAGGTAGACAGTGTTCTATATAATATTATAAAAACAAAGAAAATGCATGCTACAAACTTATCTCATTGACCGCTTATACATATATGACAATCATGGAGAAGAACGAAATACAATACAGGTTGAAAATGGTTAAGACTTTGGCGGATTTCGCCAAACTCCTCAATGATGTCAAAAGAGACGAGTTTAAGACGGACAAGTATAAAATTACTGAGGGCAAGCTTCTTCACTTCTGTAATCCAAAGACTGTACCAAACCGTTTCAAAACCTTTTATATAAGGAAGAAAAGTGGTGGGCTCAGAGAAATCAATGCACCTTGCTATCAGCTAGGTTCTCTTCTCTATATCCTTAATATAGTATTTAAGGCCGTATATACTCCAAGTGAGTCTGCAATGGGATTTACAGAGAATAGGTCTGTTGTGTCCAATGCTTCCATGCATATAGGACATCACTATGTTTTCAATATAGATCTTGAAAACTTCTTTCCTTCTATACCTCAAGCAAGGGTATGGGCTAGAATTCAGCTTCCACCATTTAATCTTACCCAGAAAGTCGCCAACGTGGTTGCCGGACTTTGCTGTCATCCTAATACGGAAAAGTCTGCGAATGTGCTTCCACAGGGAGCTGCAACATCACCACTTCTCACAAATGCCATCTGCGATACACTGGATAGGAGAATGCGTGGAGTTGCAAGGCGTTTTGGCCTTCATTATAGCCGATATGCTGATGATATGACATTTTCAAGTATGCATAATGTCTATCAGGAGGGCAGTGATTTTCGAGTTGAAATAAAACGTATTATTGAGGGCCAAGGGTTTAAAATGAATGATAAGAAGACCCGCCTACTCCGCGACGGTGAGCGTCAAGAGGTTACAGGTCTGACTGTTAATCAAAGTGTCAATGTTACACGCAAGTACGTCCATGATCTAAGATGGATTCTGCATTGTTGGGAGAAGGAAGGATATGGAAAGACATATGCTAAGTTCTATAACTTCTATAAGAGGACAAAAGGCTATATCAAGAAAGGTGAGCCAGTGATGGAAAATGTCATCGATGGTAAGCTCAACTATATGCGTATGGTCAAGGGAAGTAATAACCCTACATACAGAAAACTATTAAGGCGCTTTGAAAAACTGCAGGGAGTCGTCTTTGAAGATACTGAGACTTATAAGGGGAAATCATACGTATATGTTTACTCCTATTCTGTTTCAGAATTCAAGAGACTGTTCAATACAGATCTGATTCTAACTGTTTCTGTAAAGAATAAGTTGGTGGCCAAGTGCCAAATAGAGGAAAGAAGCAAGGTGCTAGCTATAAGTAGAAAGACGCAGAAATTTCTTTGCAAGGATCTTGCTAAAAAACTACCAGAGGACAAAATTGAGTCGAAAGAACTCAATAAGTGTTTCATAACATTGTGTAGAGCAAAGGGAAAGAACTTTTGGCTCATTACAATGGATGAGATGAAGCGCTCAAAATGTCAGAGTTTAATAAATGTGGATATCGATGTAGACACACTTTTAGAAATTTGGAAGAAAGATGGTATTTATGACGCTGCAGATGCATTGCATTATGCTGTCACTGAAAGAATGCCTATTTCTTTTTGGGACGGCCACGACACCTCAAAGAAAGCATATCAAAATAGGGAAAGTATGCCAGCTGCACCGGATGGTAAAAGACCTGAAAAATTGGCAAATATTAATACTTGCTCAGATTCGGAGCATATAGAAGAAAAAAAGTCAGATCCCAGTGGCATGAAATCTTCTCTTAATGAGGAAGGTATGAAGGATATGCTGTCAAAGGAAGTGAGCGAACTAATTTATTATTTCACACACAATAAGAATCTGACACGTCTGCAACAAGTGAGCAGGAATCGTTTGCTAGCCAGAGACTGTATGGCTTCTGGTGTAAGGGAAGAATCTGATAGTGAAAGTAAAGCATCGTCAGGAAAAGAATCTTTAGAAATTGGTACGGACCAAACACAAAAAGACAAAACCGACGGTATCCGATATGTATCTCCTTCCCACCTACACTCTTTTTTATATCGCTTCAATCAGGACCCTATACTTAAGTACACTTGTCATGAGATAGATACGGACGAGGTAATTGCTTCCATCAATGAGATCTGTGGAACACAACAATATGATTTCCAAAAGCATGCTACCAAAATACGTGAAAGATTATCGAGTCTGCTTTCTGAATTTATAAGTGAAAGGAAATTCTTGGATAAGAAGTTTATTGGTATGCTCTGCGCCTATGTCGGCATCAGCCAGAAGGAATGGTCCAGTCTAAATATCAAGACAAGCTGGAACAGCAGTGACATTATTTCCTGGAGCAAGACCCACATGGGGATTGTTCTTTCTCCAGGACGAAATATAGCAAGAAAACAGAAGAATAATGGCTTTAAATTAGAACGTGCCCTCAGGTCAAATCTGACAGGAAACAGAATTTTGACATTCAGGGATCTTGTAATCTATTTCAAGAGTCTTTTCCATATTAGACGCGATAATCCACTGAAGAAGATCATTGAATATGTAGATGATAGACCAAATATCAAAAATAAGAATATCAGCATCTTTTTCTCTAATTTTAGCGATGATATAGAACTGTTCACGGATGTTGACAAGTTGGTACAAGCCTATAAAGTAATTCTTAGAATCTTTCGAGATGCTAACAAAGGCGGGCAATTAGATATTGATGTCTCGTTCTATGAGTCTGATGGTTGTGTATATTTTACAATATATGACAAAAATCACATCTACGGCAAGAGCCTTTCTGCAACAATAAAGCGAATAGGAGAAAGCCAAACCAATCTTATTAAAAATCAAATAAATGGTTTATGCGATCTTTATATTGAGGCGGAATTCCCAAATAAAGAATTTGCCAGAATTGGATTGTGGACAAAGGCCAGCAAGCCCATAGGTAATGGTGATATCCCCAATATCCCAGTAGAGAGATTGCATAATGCGACAGGAGTAAAATATATATTAAAATTCAACTGAAAATGATATATCTTATAGAAGACAAAACATCTCGTAGAATTGATTATGGATGGTCTGACAAGCGATTTCAGCAGTATAGTGACATTATCCGTGTTATATGTAACCTCGAGTCATTCACAGAGAATAAAGAAGCAATGTTGTTGCCAGGAAGCATCGTTCTTTACCATGAATCATTTCCCAACTCCGTAGATTATGGTAGAAGAAGAGGTGTGGAGACATTCATCGACACTCTTAAGGAGAGAGGTGTAATGTTGGCATACTTTAGTGGCAGTAAGAGTCAGCGTACCATAAATGATAATGTCTGTAACCTTCCTCCACACGTACTTTATTCTAATCTGGGAACATTCATTGATAAGGTGCAAGCAGGAGAAAATGACTTCAGATATCTAATGTTCGGAAGCAAGCCTGAACTTGAAGATGATCTTCGTGAGTCAATCATCGCTGTGAATAACGACAACATCGGGTTACCAAAAGTGAACACGGATAAACATTTGTTTTTCTTTGTAACCTCGGAAGAGCCGTTGGATGTTCCATTTGAAGGAAATAATATTGAGGTTCAAGATGCGTTTGACTTTGACTGTGATGACACCAGCTTGTGCGAGATTATTAGGAGAAATCTAGACAACAAGATTGATGCTCTATTTGTTCCTTTATGCTTTGGTGAGACGTTGTCTGATTTCATGGGATTGCGCCTTGCGATGATGATACGATTTTCTACGAATCCAAATAAGTTGACGCCAATAATAATCTATGGAGAAGCTTCTTATACGGATCTGTTGGATTTGGAATGTTTTGACATTCTAAAGATGCCTGGTGTCTCTCTCGTACATAGCGATTTCAGTAGCCTTCAAGCCACAGCTCATACGTGGAAAGACATCAGCAATTCAGCATACTCGGCAGGATTAAAAAATATCCATCTCCATATCCCTTCTGATATTGGGGACAACCATAGCTTATCCAATAAGTGGGCTATTCACAGATGGGCTACCGCTATGAATATATCAGAAGAAAACGATTTTGATAAGGTTGAAGCCAAGGTGTCTGAAAATTTGTATTTCAGATATCTTTCTGCTCTGAATTCATTGAAGAATGCAATAAAGGTTAACCAAAAGGATATGACAATTCAAAAAGATTCTTCTAATCCTAAAATCCTTTTAGTTGATGACCAAGCTGATGAAGGATGGTATGAGATTATGTGCCATATTCTATATGACATAAACAATATCGAATTTGACTGCATTGGGTATTACGGTGAACTTAAAGCTAAAACGTCGGATGAGATTATCGAGCTTGTCAAGAGCAAAGTGGAATCTAAAAATCCGGATATTGTAATATTGGATTTAAGACTTTGCAATTCAGACTACAATACTTCCAAGGTAAAAGACATGTGCGGTAATAAATTGCTTAGGAAAATTAAGCAACATAATCGTGGAATACAGGTCCTCATGTTTTCTGCAACCAATAAAGTTTGGAATTATCAATATCTGCTCAATAGTGAAGATGATGTAGATGGAGCTGACGGATTTATTATTAAAGAGAAACCTGAGGACAGTGTCAATGTGTATTTTACGAAAGAAGTGATTAAGCTATTTGTAGCATCTGTCACAAAATGCTGTCAGCTTACCTATCGGAAAGCACTATGGGTAGATCTTCAGAATGACCTGATAAAATGCAGCTGCTCTAATTCTGAGTATGCTAATTTCGTTTTTAAATTGTTGGAACTTGCCCAGGAGTCACTGTTTGCCAAACAAACTAATTATACATGCGCTTCTGTGTTCATGAACTTCTTTAGGGTGATTGAGGCAACTGCAAATCAGTATATTGACAGCTATGCGAAAGTGGATGAGGAAACGGGCCAATATTATTTCTTGTCAAAAGACGGCAAGCCACTATGGAGATTTAATACTAATGACAGTGCTGAACCAACTGAGACTCTTTTGCTGGATAAAAAATCTCTGCCATATTATCAGAAAATATGTAATACACTGATGTTATTGGGAGCATATAGTACTCATGCATATGACATTGTTAAGAAAAGAAATGCATTCGAACATCCAAATGCAGATTGGCAGGATTCTCTGCAGGAGTTCGATATTTCCGATGTACAGAATGTATTTGAGATTGTTCACCAACTGATACAGAATCAAGATAATATATAAAGCAATTTGCATTCCTAGCATGGCGTTCGCCTCCAGCTTATCATTGTATTGAATTTTACAAACATGGGTGGGTAGAAACTACCAAAACGGATATTAAGTGGGATTATATTTTGGAAATACGACTGTATAGTGATAAGTAATTGGAACTAGTCAAGTCATCATAGAGTTTATCTTCTGTATCGTTTACATTATCGCTCTAATCTTCTTAGTCATTGATTTCATAATCCTTATTGCCCTAATCATCGAAATCGCAGTATATCAGTTTTCAATTAACCTTCTAAGACTCATTTTTCTTTGGTATTCCTCTTTTTCTCCCTACCTTTTCCGATTTGTATACCTGTTCACACCCCACTGGAATGTCAAGTTTAGAAGCCTATGCGATCTCTACTTGCTTCACGACAAAAGGTGTTATCTTAGTGGCATACCCTTGCCACTCGATACATCTTATGTTTCTCATCTCGTCAAGCATGTCCAGCAAAGTCGTTTCTAGGCATCATTGAAGAACTTTCCCTGAAGAACGAGGGAAGATGATGCGAAATTTTTATTTTTCTTCGTACATGACAAGTCGCCCTGAAGGCAGTTTGCCTATTCGAATAGTTCTTGACACAACTCTTATAATGCGGAAATCATTTTTGTCTTGGTCTCCCAATTCAGATGAAAACTCAATGTACGCACTGGGATCCTTTTCTGCAATACAAACATGGCGAGGGTGACCTGAATAACATAATTCTACCACTTTTAATGAACCATATAAAGATTCATATTCATCAAAAGACCATGTTTTGATAAAATCTTTGTAGTTTTCTTTACCTATTATCACAGGCTTGCATGATTCTTGTAAATCATGTTCTTTTCTGTCGACAAATTCATAATATTTTTGCTCTGTCATTTCTTCATCAATTTTCCATCTTTCGAACAAATTTATTGCATAATTTCTTAGAATGGAATCAGGTGCTAAACGAAGATGACTATTTACATTTTCATCCCAATACAAGATAGCTGTTAAAACACCTAAAATAAAAGTTCTTGTAGATTTAAAAGTGAACCATAACATTGAGTGCACGCATACTTCAAAATCCTTAATATCGGGAGCTACATGTTTTGATGCGGATAGCATGCAAAGATTTTTGACCTTATTTGACTCGTTGATTTTAGAAACAACTTTAGCAACAGCTTCTTTCCCATGATTCTTTTCATAGAATGAAACGTAATCATCTACAATTTCATCGAAACAGAATTCAGTTGTAGAATAATAATTGGACAGAAGATATCTCATATTGATGTTTTTGAGAATTATCAAATTGTAATAACCAAAGTCGTTTTAGTCACCTAGGCTGCAGGCCTTATCGACAAATCTAACTAAGGCATATTTATATTTGCAAAAATACATATTTTTCCGGTAACGTGTGTACCTATTATAAAATATTTCATCTTCTTAATATCTATAAATACGACTATACAACTGAAAATGCAATAATCTGCTAAGAAGAATTACAGCCTACCTACACCGTATTCTCCCTTAATGATATGTCATCTTCTGCCCATAGACAAGATTGTCCATCTGCATTAGGAGAGCCCCCTCAATAAAGCTCCAAAGTTGTTCTAACCGTCTATCGCCGCCATCTTCTTTACAGCCTTTGTTCGTCTTCAACACCATTCACGTTCATTCCATGGCCGACCTCGATTTCATGGTTGGCATCCTTGAAACCAACTTGACAATCCATCACATTGCTGATTGCAAGATTTAAGCCAGCTGTTAATGATAACCGTGGCTGCGTTATTCTTGCTTGATGAGAGCTGACTTGCTTTACAATACCTTTCGACATCAAACTGACGAACATCAGGCTCGCGCAAGCTGATGGTCTCACCGTTCCATTATTCCTAATTATTGAATCCGCATACAGTTATACAAACTGTAAAAATATTGTATATTTATCATTTTATTATCTCGTATACGCACGTCATCATATTATTTTGAATGTGTTAGAATAATAGAGTTTATAATGATACTTATGTACTTAATATATTATTAAAATATCAAATAGTAGTTTTGGTCACTCTTCACTAATGCTTCAAAAACCGCATTTTTGTAGAGAAAATATTAACCATTAAATTCTTAACATATTTATTTAGCTTGTTTTAACATGCTATATAACATGCTGATTTTATGAGTAATACAAATCTATTTTCTGATTCGAGGTATTATATTACCTTTAAGAGTATTACGTTGTATTGTCCTACAAGCAAATTTTCACAAATTTGCAACATGAATACGATAGGTAAAAATACGAAGAAAGTCAGAAAAACCACTAAGAGTGCCACTAAGGGTGCCATATTTTTGGTATATCCCAAATCTACTTTCTCAAGCGACCCTTCTATTGTCAGGAAGGCCGCTAACAACTCGGACGTCTTAATTTCCAATATGAGAAAGGTTATGGCAGGTGGTACAAATTCCAATTTGGAAACTTACGAGAAATGTGCTGAGGCTTTGGAGAAACGGCTTCTCATCATTGAGATCCCTGATACCACTGAACTCAATATTATCCTAACCAAGGACGGCTCCAAGATAGATAACCTTTGGAAATTTCCTTATACCAAGGACTATCATACATTAATGGATTTCTTGTTGACGATCTTTGGAAACGATGAAATTCCACAGCCGTTTGACGAAGAAATGTTTAAGCTTGTCGCGACACTGTCCGCCGCTGCAAACAAGAAGGGGATGGAAAACGAGGAGTTGCTCACTAAAATAAGAAAATTCAGAAAGGATATCGTTAAATGGGCGACGAGCAACGACGACTCATTGTAAGAGAAAAGGCGAAAAGTTTGAGAGACATCTAAAGCATACAACTTATTTATTCACTATTAATTAAAGTTCTAAATGTTATGAAACTTTTGTTGTCTGCAATTGTGCAGCATTTGCATCAGAACGATGCGTACATCAGAGAGTTAACAAGAGAGATCAGCAACCTTGACGGAAGCATGGATATGGATGGCATGGAGCCACCCCACGCACCTCCAGGCGACCTGAGTCTCGACAGTGCCCTTCAGAACACTGACATTGAGCTGGGCTCGAAGGACGTGATGACAATGCTCGGCATTTCCGCCTCCACACTGACCCGCTGGCGGTCAGACAAAAAGGTCAAGTTCCGCTATCTCTCTTCTAACCATGTAGTCTATCTCTTTTCGGATTTATACGAGGCCATCAAGTCGGGCAAAGCGACTTGCAAGGGTTTCAGCAACATCGAAGCGCTGAAAAGAATGGAGGACTACCTTGCCAAGGTAAGTACTTTCAAGAACATATCGTTACAACCTTATCTGCCTAAGCCATGATGAATATCCGGGATATGATTCTTGAAAAGACTCGTCAGGGACTCGATGTCTTCCATCACTACATCGATGTGCCCTTTTCACCTAAACGCAGATTTAAGAACCCTCTCTATGAGGACACCAACGCATCATGCTATGTGTACTTCAACTCAAAGAGAGGCTGCTACATGCTCAAGGACTTCGGGTCCGATGAGCACTCTGGAGACTGCTTTTGGTTCGTAGCCGTATTGAATGGCTGGGACAACAAACGTGATTTTTTGAAGGTCCTGCGGAAAATCAACGATGATATGTCCCTCTGCATATCATTCGGCCAGCATGGAAACAGTACAGGATGGCAGCAGCAAAAGCCTTCTGTCTCACAATCTCAGTATGCACCCCATAATGGTAACGTGGGTGTAGTAAGGAATGAAAAGACTGCAAAGACTGACAGCGCAGACAAGACACGCCCTGCCCACAAGGCCAAGGTAACCTATAAGGACTTCAGTAGACAGGAGCTCGAATACTGGGAGAAATATGGGATTACCCAGTCAGTGCTGGAGCGTTATCATGTAAGAAGCGGCAAAAGCTACAGCAGTATTAACGCGGAGGGTAAGCCTTATACCATTTACTCTACGCCAACCGAGCCGATGTTTGTTTATAAGACTGTTGACGATGCCATAAAGGTGTACCGCCCGAATAGCAAGTTCAGATTTCTCTACGCCCAGTCAGCAGACACCAGTTATGTGTTCGGCTTGGGACAGTTGCCTTCAAGAGCGCACGTGGTTTTCATCACTGGCGGTGAGAAAGATGTGATGACGCTTGCCGCGCACGGCTTTCATGCAGTATGCTTCAACAGTGAGACATCGGACATTCCCAACAGTATCATGGAGAACCTCACGCGTCGGTTCAAGCACATTATCCTACTCTTTGATATGGATGAGACGGGTATAAACTGCTCCAACAAGCGTGTGGAAAGTCTCGCTGCCTTCAAGGTTAAGAGACTGGAACTTCCACTGTCCGGCGGCAAGTCAGACAAGGACATATCCGACTTCTATGCCAACGGACACAAAACGGAGGAATTCAAAAAACTTCTTTTCGATCTTCTGAAACTGACCTGCAAGAAGGATGCAGCCATCTACAAATCGTGCGAACTGGATTTTGCCAATCCGCCGTCGGAGTCGCACGCCGTCGTGATGGTAAACGATGTTCCCATCGGATCCTGTGACAACCTCTTTTGCTTGACTGGTGGGGAAGGGGTAGGCAAAAGCAATTTCATCTCTGCCATCATTTCGGGTTCGTTAGTGGGCAAGTCACTGGACAGCCATCGGACACTCGGCATGACCATCGCCGAGAACCCGAAGAAGAAGGCGGTGCTGCTCTTCGATACGGAGCAGTCGGAACGGCAACTGTACAAGAACGTGAAGAAGACTATCCGCAGGGCATACATCGAGACCAAGCCGGACTTCTTTCACGCCTATCACATGACGGCGATGTCACGCAAGGAACGTTTGGAGGCAATCCGTTCATGCCTGGAGCTGAACTTCAATGAGCATGGGGGCATACAGCTTGTGGTCATCGACGGCGTGGCAGATCTTGTCCGCTCGGCCAACGATGAGCTGGAAAGCATAGAGGTGGTGGACGAGCTGTACCGCCTTGCAGGGTTCTACCGCACCTGTATCATCTGTGTGCTCCACTTTGTACCCAATGGCATCAAGCTCCGTGGACACATTGGTTCTGAGCTCCAACGAAAGGCAGCGGGTATTCTCTCAATCGAGAAAGATGACAACCCGGAGTACTCCGTTGTCAAGGTCATCAAGGTAAGGGACGGTAGTCCGCTCGACATCCCGATGTTGCTCTTTGGATGGGACAATGACGAGGACATGTTCATGTACCGTGGTGTCAAGTCCAAGGAAGACAAGGAGCGTCGCAAGTTGCGTGAGCTAAGACTGCTTGCCGTGAGTCTGTTCAAGAACATCGACAGTCTTGCCTACTCTGAAATGGTGGCGCAGGTCATGCAGTCCGTCAACGTACAGGAAAGGACCGCAAAGGAATACATCAGGTATATGAGAGACAACAACATCATAGAGAAGACGGATGGGTCCAACTACCAGATCAAGCTCTTTGAAAGGCCCTCTGCCTGACAAAACGCTCTTGTCTCTCTATAAGATTCTACTATTCTCTCTATGTCTTTTGAATTTTGTCTCCTGTAAGCAGGAGCAATAAAGACAATAGGGAAAAGTGATATAAGAGTAATGCACATACGACTAATAATTAATTAAGCAACAAACCACTGGAGGGACACTCCGTGATGGAATGTCCCTCCTACAATCCTAAAGACAATGATTTGCAGTTTAAGACCGACAATCCACTTTCCTGCGCGGAAATATACTCCGGTATATCTTCCCGATGAGCCAATGGAGAAAGAAACCGAGATAGATGGCTATCGACATCAGAATGAAGCCGATGAGTTTCAGGATGCCTACAAGAAGGTAGTAAGCGAGTACGATGATGAACGTGATGATGAACACATACACGAAGACGAGGGCTGCTACTGCCATGGTGATTTCTATTTGAGGGTGAATGACTATGTTTGTAAACTCTTACTCTTATAATATATATACAAAGATACGAAAAATAATTGAATAATCCAAATATAAAAGACATTTATTTATCTGATAATCAACACTTTTACTCATAATTCAACCCCGACCTATGAACACAAGTTACAACTCAACCAATCAGCAGAAGGCGCTGCTTACTTTCAACGTTTTCTTCCGTGAAGACACGACGACACAACGCTTCCTCAGCTCCATCATCGACAAGGATCCGGAGCACTGGACGTTCTTCCGCAACGTCTTCAAGGGGCAGGGAAAGTGCACGCTGACCCTTGTTGACCGCTCCATAGAGACCCCGTTCCATTGTCTGCTTGTCGTCCTGCTGTGCAAGCAGCTGGAGAAGGAGTTGGGCATTGACTTCAATGGCATCAAGCTTATCCTGACGCCCATCCGTAACGAGGAGCCGACCAAGACGGTCCTGGCCAATCTCGCATTTGGCACGACGGACGACCGAAACAGCTATTTGCGTGAGTGCTTCACTGCAATCTTTGGCAAGACTCCGACCATCACCACCAAGCGCAATCCCGTTTACTGCCGTGACCTCAAAATCTCATCACGCGACTACGCATTGTACATAAGAGTTGAAGGCGGAGTAGGGAACGGATGGCAGATAGTGGGTGGGGAGAACATCCTGCTGACACCTCAGGAGCTTCTCGGCAAATCAGACTGTAATCTGCCATGCCGGAACATCTACACGCACTCATTCAGCCGGAACGGTGTCTTTCTCAACTTTGACCTGCTCACCAATCTGTCGTATGGCGCAGTGTCTGTAAACAACTAAGGCTCCGGCGAAGTTGCCGGTCCAAATCAATGACGATAAAGTAAGCATATTGCTCCAGCAAGCATATTACCAAAGTAAGCATATTACTTGTGCTAACATATTGCGTAGGAAAACATATTACTCACGCAAATATCTTACTTGAGTAAGCATATTACTTGTGCAAACATATTGCATACGCAAATATATCACATAAGTAAGCATCTTACTTGAGCAAACATATTACTTGGATAAGAGTATTACTCGCGCAAATATCTTACTTGAGCAAGCATATTACTTAAGTAAGTATATTGCTTTACGTTCGAGAATCCGCAACCATTGCGGAATTTGAGACAGGCGTTTGAATATCAAAATCCCGTGAAAATCTTATTGAGGAGCATCGGCCTGACAGACTTTTATCATTTAATGGCCATTGAAAACCATTTTGAAGTTTAATAGAGATGAAATACCCAATTAACCATGCAACTAAGCCATTCATGAGTAGCAAGTTGTACTTTTGTACGTACACCTCGGTTACCACCTCGGCGCACTTCAAAAGTCACTTGCCAGCAGAGCTGGGGCGGATAAACGGTCGCAACTCCCTAATCCTTGTCAGATGAACTATAAACCAACCTTCAAAGTATGAAGAAGAAATGTATCCGTTTGGAAATCCGTCTGTCAGAAGATGAGTCTCAGATGTTCCAAAACAAGGCACAGAACTATGGCGGCAACATGAGCGCCATGGTGCGTGATGCGGTCAGACGCTTCGACGATAAGCGGACAAGAGGAAAGATAGAGACGATGGAGACACTCCTTCAGTTCTATAAAAAATATCAACAACAGCTCTCGTGGTTGGGTGGTAATTTCAACCAGTGTATGCACCGCGCTAACGAGCTGGCCATAGCCGGTGAACTCACAGAGAATTACTTCCGCAGCATCCTTTTACCCGAAACTCGGAATGTCGTAAAAGCCATCATGAGCATCAAGGCTGAGCTGGATGCCATCCACGACAAGCAAGAAGAAGTATAAACCATTAGACTGAAATATGATAATCACTATCCTGCCCTCTTCCGCTAACTTCCATGCTATCGCCTACAATGAAATGAAGGTTGAAAAAGGTGTGGCTACGCTCTTGGAGGCTCAGAACATCCTCGGACTAAGACCGGAAGCCTACACTCCCGAAAATCTCCGGCAGTATTTTCTCGACTACTCAGCCCGGAACACGCATATTCAAAATGCTCAGTTCCATGTAGCTGTCAGCTGCAAGGGAAATGAGTACACCCATAAACAGCTGCTTGACATCGCGCACCGCTACCTCAAAGAGATGGGGTATGCCGAGGAGGGGCAGCCGCTGCTGGTCTATGCTCACAATGATACCGGCAATAATCATATCCATATCGTCACTTCCCGTGTGGCTCCCGACGGACATAAGATAGACCATAATCATGAGAAACGGCGTACCAGAGCAGCGACGCTGAAAATCATGGAGGAATATACTGGCCAAAAGCAGGAGCCGGAGGTTAACGACATCGCCAAAGATGTGCTTACTTATCGCTATAATTCCAAGGCGCAGTTCTGTGCCATCATGGAGAGCTTAGGGTACGATTGCAAAGATGATGATGAGAAGCCGATGGTACATCTTTATCGTGGTGGTGAAGAGCTCGGTACGATACAAGTTCAGCTTATCATGCAGCATGCATTGAAAGAGAACAAGCCCGATGACAAGCGTCGTAAACAGCTGCGTGCCATCCTGCAAAAGTACCGCAACCTATCTGCCAATAAGGAAGAACTTGCTGCCCACATGAAACGTAAGTTCGGTATCAGTTTAGTCTTTGTCGGCAAGGCGGACACACCGTATGGTTATATCGTTGTAGACCACAAGAATAAGGCTGTATATAAAGGTGGAGAATTTCTCAGCGTCAAAGAGCTGCTCCAGTTCGAGGATGCCGCAACTCGCTTTGCCAAGATCGAGCAGACCATCGACGAGCTGCTTGCCGATAATCCAAAGCTTACCACAGCCGACATCAACCGCATCCTCTATCGGCAATTCGGCACGCGCATTCACAGGGGCACCGTGTTGTGGAGTGGGGAGACCATCAACCTACGCGAGTCTGTTGTTCGCCAACTTCATGACAACTACTTGGAGTCGAAAGGTATCGTCAAGGTCGCAACACCTGCACATCCCAAGGCAGAGCAGAAGCCACAACCGTCACCTTCGGTGTCTCGTCCTTCTTCTATGGATAACAATGCCGGTTCCAAGGATGTCAACCGTGAATATGAGGTCGGTCATGGCATGAACGTGATTGATGTGGATGACGAACAAAGTCAGCAGGCGAAGTGGCGGAGATGATTGAGATCTGTAACCGTTTATGAAGGCATAATGATGTATGCTGAGAGTTTATCGGTAAGGCTTATTATTGGGGGCTTAGCTCTGCAAGCTCATTCTTTCGCTCCCTATTTTCAAGTTCCTTACGATAAATCTCAGCATCATCTTTCGTCTCACAACAGAAGATGACGTCACCAGTGTATTGCTCTGTAAGCAGATGCTTCATCACAACGGTAACCACATTTTTGACATTCGATGTCTTCTTTGCCTTGCTGCAATGTGTATTTCGGCAGTTGAATACGAGCGTCTTCCAATCGTTCTCTTCCGCCTTTTTCATGTCTTCTTCTACGCTTTTCTTATCAGCAACATCAAAGACGATGTCATCCTTGAAATGATTCACATCACCATATTTTAGCTTTATGGTGTTCGTAGCTATCTTTTGACAACTGGTCTTGTTCCAATAGCCACATTCGTCATTTGCTCTCCACACCCACATCTGTTCATTGCGCGTGCTGTCCTCCCCAAAGATGAGCTCCTCCGCCTTAGTGCTCACTGGCTTAAGGTTTTCATCCAATCCTATGGGCTGCCACATTTTCTTAACCCATTTGCTTGACAACGAATGACCATGCACCGGTTTGGCTGCCTTTATTTGCAAGTCATGACGGGCATACTGAACGAGTGGCGTATCGTCGGGACCGATAGCCGACAAAGATTTGGGGCTTATCTTTATATGATATTCTTGGGCGAAAGCAATGGCTTTATATGGCAGTTGAAGGAGCAACACCTGCACCATACCCGCATAGTGATAGACATCCATGACGATGAAATACAGGTTGCGACCTATGACACATTCCTCGTACGACGAAGCCTCCAGTTCCTTTCTGTCTCTTGTCGGGAAGTCCTCTACATTAAGTAATCCTGGCGATGCCATCATGAACCTCAGCTTATGGACGGGGCGCAGCAACTTCTGCGTAACTTCCATCTCAGCCCCACAACGGATAACCGATCCCTTCTTATAGACTTTGTCTACGTCGATGGGCGCATCCGTGTCGCGATAGTAGAACTGCAATGGGTTGAAATAGCATCCAGTCCATTCCTTCAGGCTTGCGAAGAAACTCTTCGCATCGAATGTCTTTGGATGTAAGGACAGGACATCTTTAGGTTCAGTCAGAACCCATTTCAACTGCTTCTCCGAGATGTCGTTGTTGATTTCCTTATCCGGTATCTTTCCAATCCCGAGCGGTGCTCTCTCAGCCTGACTCTTCAGATACATTTTCCTCGTTCCGTCGGGATAGAGCAAATAGCAGGCCCTGTCATCCTCGGCAAACCAGCAGTCCTCTTTCTTGAAGTCATTCCAGTTGATGGCTGAATACACCATTGGGAAGAGATAAGTGCCGTCAGCCTTCAGAATACCATATTTGCCTTGTTTGTGGCATACGGCAAAACCTTTGTAGAACGACGGCGGGATGTCATAGCTGTCAGGGTAAAGAGGCTTGGGTGCCGGTGCCGGCTTATGAGATTGGACAGAGGGTGTGAACTTTCCCTTCTCATTGACGCTGCCCTGCTGACCGTCAAACGTAGTTACAGTGTAGCCCCATTTGCGGTGCGCACCCATTAGCGCATAATCGAAAGACCCGACTGCGTTGCCCCTCTCGTCAACAAGTCCCCAGCGTCCGTTCTTCATCGCTCTTGCGGTATGCTGGTGAAACACGCCCAAGTGGGTGAGACCCAATGAATGTGGTATCACCTCCTTGCCTTTGAGGTCAACAGTGCCGTAGATATTGCCCTTCAGCACGCGGATATAACCGTCATCGTCATAGTCGAGAATCTTGTCATATACTGCAGGCAGAACAACATGACCGTCTGCGTCTTTCAGTCCGGCCTTCCCTTTCTCATGGAAAATCACATACCCCGTCCTGTTCATAGCCTATTCCTTTTCGTCATTGTAGAGATACCACACCACGGTCACTTTGTCAGAGACAGAGAGGTCGTCGGGCGTGATGTCCAGCGACTCCGGCTCACAGCATATTGCTTCCTCCGGAGAGTGAATCTGCCTGGCCTGCGAATAGATATGTATCTCTTGCTCAGAATAGTCCATCGACTTGACTGGACCGAGCTGACATCCACAGGCCTCCGCCATGATGGCCGCTTTCTCCTTGGCATCCTTCACGGCGCGTTGCAGCATCTTCAGCTCCGCAGGACGCTGGTCCTTCACGGTGTAGCCGATATTAATCTCCGCCTGCTTGAGTTCCTTGCCGATGAGTTTGACAATGCTGTTGAGCAGGACCGTGTCCATGCCGATGTCGATCTTCACCCTGTGGTCCAACTGAAAGCCAATAAACTTCTCTCCTTTATAATTATGGTATTTGTCGTATTCCGTCTCCACCTTTTTCTCAATGTCGAAACGGATGGTCTTCGGAAGGGTCTTCGGAAGGCTGAGCTCCTTCATGATGTCGGTTAACTTTTCAGTGTTGTCCTTACCCTGGGCGTAAGCATCCTGATAGGTGTCATGCAGGCTGACAAGCGACAGATCTATCCGGATGACATCGGGAACGACATGGATGTTACCCTTGCCCGTGACAGTTATTATTTTCTCCTTCTCTTCCATAGCTTTATGTTTTAGTCGGTTTACATCTGCAAATATATTGCTTTTTATCATTAAAAGAAACAAACATCCGGAAAATTAAGCAGAGGCATAAACTTTTCTATACTTGTACCACGAAATGAAACAACATTGTCGTATCTTTGTGCGCAGATAAACGTTGAAGCGTATGAAGATACCTGCATTGTTCAAGGAATATATATGGCTTGTGAGAACCATCTATCGTGCCAGGCGCATCTCGTTTGCCGAACTGAATGATCGGTGGGTGGAAACTGACATGAGCGGTGGAGTGGAGATGGCACGCACCACCTTCAACCGCCACAAGGATGCCATACAAGACATCTTCGGCATTTACATCGAGTGCGACCGCAAGGGCGGCTACCGATACTACATAGGCAATCCGGAAGTCTTGGAGGACGACTCGGTGCAGAACTGGATGCTGTCTACGCTGTCACTGAGTAATGTGGTCAGCGAGAGTCTGTCACTCAAGGACCGCATCATGGCCGAGCGGGTATCGGTGGATGAGCAATTGCTCGAACAGCTTATCAAGGCAATGAAGACAGGACACCGTGTCAACATCCGCTATTGTCAGTATGGCTCGCCTCAGAGCTTTTGGACGGCTGCCGACCCTTATTGCCTGAAGCTCTTCCATCAGAAGTGGTATCTGCTTGGCAAACTCTTCGGTGACAAGTATGAGATGTTCTGTCTCAACAAAATAGAGGAGATTAAGATTCAAGAACATACGTTCAAGATGCCCAAAGACTTCGATGTGGCCGATTTTTTCAGTCCTTACTTCGGCGTGGTTATCGATGAGGTGATGCCCACGGAGCGAATCGTGATCAGGGCATACGGCGACGAACGTTATGAGCTGCGTGACGTACCGCTGCACAAGAGTCAGATTTTCAAGTCTTGGCAAAGTGAGTCAGAACTGATTGACCATCCCGAGCGATACCGTGACTATGCAGACATCGAAGTACGGTTAAAGCCTACGCCCGACTTCATCGACTATCTGCTTTCCAAGTGCGGCCGGTTGCAGGTGTTGAGTCCACAGTCGGTCATCAATAAGATTGAAGAGCGTATGCGTAAGGCAACGGAAATGTATAACCATCAGACAGAGGAGAAATAAAAATGGCAGACAAAAGAGACAATTATTCAGACATCCCGAAATGTTACCGAGAGTTCTACCTGACTTATACGGATAACTTTGAGGATTCAGGTTTTGACAAGGAGTATGTGGAATGGCTGCTCGACCTGTTGAAGAACCATCCGGACGATGACGCTTTGCAGGACAAAGATGTTCAGAACAATATCGGCACCATCTTTGAAAACGGCATCATGGTCAAGAAAGACATCCGCAAGGCTGTCTACTGGTATGCGCTGGCCATTGAACAAGGCGACGACCTGGCGATGAGCAATCTCGCCGACATCCTGCGCAAGGGAAGCCAAGGCTATCCTAAAGACTTGAACCGAGCCTTCGAGCTCTATAAGCGCTGTGGACTACCTTATGCCCATTACCGTGTCGGCGAGTGCTATGAGAACGGATGGGGAACAGAGAAGAACCTCGACGAAGCCAAACGTTACTATCGTCTTGCGTATAAGGAGCGCCATGCACTGGCGGTGAAGAAACTGGAAACATTAGACTTCCTGCATTGAAACCGTAGTAAGGAATTCAAAAGTTCCACAATAGTTTTGAGAATGGGCATAGAGAAGGTTGGCACCAACCCACCATTGCATAGGTTCTCAGAGGGTAGGTGGTGTCGCCTGTGACCCTTTCTCTTTTAGTTTGCTATAATTCTTACTACTTGTACCACGCTTTGGAACAACCGACGTTTAACTTTGCACCATCAATCTTATAAAGCAAAGTAAAACTATGAAACAGAAAATCATTCTCTTGATGGCTCTCATCGCAGCAACCATCACATTCAGTGCATGCTCATCGGATGATGATGACGACAAGGTTTCAACGAGTTCGCTTGTCGGCAAATGGTATGCCGAGGACGAGGGCTATGGCTGTGAGTTTCAGTTCAAAGCCGATGGTACATTGACTTATATCGAGACGATGCTCGACGCACCAACCTCAAAAGTACGCGACAGTGGAACTTATAAGCTCGATGGCAACAAGCTGACGCTACACTGGACAAAGTCTGAGACTTGGAGCAACTACAGGCAGCAATGGGTTGTGGACGATACAAGTACAGAAACAGCTGTAGTCAAGGTAAGCATCAAAGGTAATCAACTGATCCTCTATCCTGACAAGACTGACGACAGCAGCAAGCCCGTGACCTTCACCCGAAAGTAAAGGTCCGTATATGGCTGGTTCCGTAGCTCAATGGATAGAGCGTCTGCTTCCGGAGCAGAAGGTTGCAAGTTCGAATCTTGTCGGAATCACATCATTTGGCGCAGTTTTCTTGCTTAATCATAATTTATATATAATAATTTACATAGCCTAATTTTTTATTACAGGTAATCTAATTCCTGTTTTGTACATTCTAATATATCCTTCGACTTCTTCAAGCTCTTTGTAAATATCAAAATGCTCATCACATTCTTGGTCAGGGTATATAATCAAGCATTTTATTGGCGGAGTAGACTTCTCATTTAATCCCAGCTCTTTATAAACTCCACTAAGACGTGCATAGCCAGCTACCTCGCGTGCGTCTTCCTTTATCATGCCTTTACTATCTTTATACCACGGCTTATATTTCGCATCAATAACATACGGCTCCGTCCAATGCATTGGTTTCAAGAGGTAATCCAATTCTTGATAATGAAAATGTGGATGATAAATCACCTCTCCCTTGTTAGGAAATGCTTGTCTAAGTTGATGGAGTACATATAGCTCAAAAAGTTTACTCATATCTATCCAGAATGGAGGCGTAGATACTTGTAGTTGGCCAGCAACTGTTATATTATAACTAAAGCGCTTGAGCAGGAGCTTCGCTAAACGAGTCGCCTGATTGTAATCCTTAAACAAAGGATTTCCTTGGTATGTCAATATATCATTTGTAGAAACTGTATCACTTACATTTTCAAAGAATGGATAGATATACCGTATGCTTTTTTCCAATACAGATATGTCGATTGCATGGTTATATATCTTAATCTGTCTGCTACAGAACCTTAAAGCTTTTTTCAGAATTCGATTCTCTGTTGAGTCAATGTCGTAAACTTGATATTTACACACATTGTTTGTAACTCGGCCTTTACCTAAGTTCTGTCTTATATTTCTCGCTACAAGTATTCTTCCTTTTACCTTATTCTTTATATTCTGTTCTACAAAATAGAAATTTCTTTTCAAGCCTTTGCGCACAAGCTTTCGTAAGATAAATATATATTCTGAAATAAGAAAGATGCTCAACAGGTCCTGGTTCTGCGAGATAGGAATAGACTGTTTGCTAAACTCAATTGTAACAAGATCGTTAAGACAATTATAGTTGTCAGTCTCACAGAGAGCATCGTTAAGCATTTTGACATAATCAATTTCATAGCCCGAGTTCATCTTAGGATTAACCCGGACTGCCAACTCTCCGTTTATTAGCCAGTCTACCCCCACAAAGTACGAAGTATTGACACATATCTCATTCCCGTTCATATTTAGAGTTAGGCAGTTTTCATCATTCTTACCTCTCTTAACACTAATGGCGATCTCGTCATTTTCTATACAAGAGATGACAGCATCTGTATCTTCCTGATTAAGCAGACTGTTTGTTGTCTGCTCTCGAACATCTATTACTTTAATCATCTAGTCCACTTCTTTTCTCAACTCGTCTATCACCTTTGAGGCAGCTTTTGTAAGAACACCGTCATTAACGTATTCTTCCAAAAGAGGGATTATCTCATAGTTAAGCCGATCACGTGTGTTGTCATTGTTATCATCATCGGTCATAAAAAAATAGCTTTGTCCAATCCACACGTCCTCAGGCCTGAATTCTTCGGACAAAGTATCAGCGCGTTCAAGTTTGAAATCACCTGCCCACTTCGAATTACGGTAGTCATCGAAATTACTTATGAACAGTTTACTGACTTTCTCAAATAGTTTCATATTGAAGCCGTCGACATCTTCAAGCCCATACGGCTTAACGCATACAAAAGCGAAACGTCTTCTAATAGCATAGTCCAATGCTCCGAGAGATCTATCTGCAGTATTCATAGTGGCAATAATGAATACATTTGATGGAATTTGGAAGATACTCTTTGAATATGGCAAGATAACACTTTCTGCATTCTTCATTCCCTTTCTTTTATCAGTCTCAAGAAGGGTTATCATTTCTCCGAAGATTTTAGATACGTTACCACGGTTCATCTCATCTATGACCATTATATAAGGTTGAGTGTTGTCTTCCATTGTTGCAGGCCTCTTATACTTGTCCAGCAATGACTTAACCTTATCGAGACTAAAGGCATTTAGTCTGTATACTGTACCAAGAGTCAAGGTCTTCCCTTCATTCATACTGACAATATTCTCATTGATACCCTTTAGAAGCCAGTTAACCTTTCTTACTCTTTTGTATTCTTTGTATGTATCGACATATTCATAGTCGCCTGCTACGACACCGATGGCATCTATAGTACTGGCAGAGTAGCAACTCATAACAATGTCTCCAACTTTCATTTTATTAATAAAAGCATCCAGTATTTGTTTTCCACGGCCTTGAAGTGTATCCCAATTAGTCTCGTCAGAAATAACAGGTCCATAGTCATCCCATCCAATACGTATGTGATTGTTTTTCATACATTCACTCCTCACTGGATTATCTCCCGTCCCAGCCAGCGAAACCTTCCAGACAACGGCATCATCTGCAATTCCGAGCTTTTTGTCTTTTACGATAGGACGTTCTGCATTATCACATAAACGCTTGAAAATACCGGGTTCTACATCATACTTTACTTGTCTACTTTCTTCATCAACTTCTGGACGAAGGCCTTCCATCCAGTCCTCATAGTCCATTGATTGATGGAAAGTCGTAAACGCAACTCTTTTTTCTTGCTTGAGTTGATTATAGCGTACCATAATTTCACTACGATCTGCATCGTTGGCATTAAAATCAGGAAAGCAGAGGCGTACGACCAGTTCTGGTACTTCGTATGTTTTACCTGAACCAGGAGCGCCATATAATACTATATTTTTTCGGCTCCTCCATGTTTTGACAATATCATCTTCCCAAGATGGATAATCAGTAGTGGCATCTCCGGTTGCGTTTGCTGAAATTTCATAGAATGATTTCTCTTTGATATCTTTGTTCTTAATCATTCCTTTCAATTTTTCCATAAATTTCAGATAAGTCTTATAGTCAACAACATTCTTTGTATCAATGTCATATTTATTCTTGATGTATTTCACATTCTGTGAGTCTAAGGCAATAAAATCATCTGGCCTCATCCAATAGAGTGGCATTGTAACCTCGGCCTTGCGGGTAGAGAATTTATAGTAGTTGAAAAAGGATTCGAGATTATTCCCATTCAGAAGATCTTCAAACGACCGCCAGAGGATATCGCAGCTAGTTTTTATGTTATTCCAATCGTAATAGAATGATCTACTGTAATTGAGAATTGAAATACCATTAAAGTCGGAAGGAACATCTGATTTAAGTTGAAAATATTTTTTTATTCTAAACAAGATGTCTCTTCTGTTTTCTATTTTCACATTTCGTTTGTTGCTCGTATTGAATATTCCGAAAAATGAAAATGGGTCTATATCATCAATTTTGTCTTCTTTTTTTGCCTTATGCAGGTAATGAGTATATTGACCTAAGCCATCTTTGTCATCGTAAATAAACGAAACAAGATCGCTTCTCTTATTCTTATAATTGAGCAACTGGTTACTCAATTCTTTATAGAATGGTATCCAAGTGAATTTCATATTGTATTCTGATTAATATTAATATATTACAAAGCTTATCAAGTTATATTATCATCAACGATTTAGCTCGCAGATTATTGCCTTAAAGCCATTCCTAAAAACTATTTTGGCAAAATTTGACGTATGACTGTTGGGGATATGTCTTCATATTTTTCTAAGCCTTTGATAATACATAGATGCTCCAGTTCATGCTGAAACCGTCGGGGTAGGTTGTGGCTATTCTCGGTATTCATAGTAGTGTACCTCCCTTCTTATTTCTTTGGATAGCCAATTTGACTATTGAGTACCAAGTCGTAGTTGTCGTCAAGTCCAAGTTCTTTCTTCAATGTCTCCGCGTTCATTGTCATACGTGGTACGGTGTTCAGCCCAAGCGCGCTACAGGCAAGACAGATATTTTCCGAAACATATCCTGCGTCGACAACGCCCATGCGAGTCTTTGCCTCAGGGGGCATCTGCTGTGGAAACTTGTTGTGATTGCTGACCAGCACGAGTGAAACAGGTGCACTTGCGGCAAAACTCTGACGGCCGGCAACGGCAGCGCGAAGATCCTTGCTGTTTACCCTTTTCAGACTATTGCTCTTCGGCTGATACAGATAGGCACCATCCTGACGGACAACATACACCTGAATGTCCTGCGCGTTAATAGCCGACGGAGCAGTAATCTTGCCCTCATCCGGACGGTTGATGCCGCAAGCCGACCAAAGTACGGTAGAGAGCACATCGTTAGAGATCTGCTTGTCGGCATACTCTCGTATCGAGTGTCGGTTCTGCAATGCTTGCATCAGCGTCACCTTGTTGTCCATCGACGGTTTCGGCAACTGGACATTGTCTTGTGCATTGCATGATGTGGTTGCCAAGAACATTGCCACACATGCGATCGTAAGAATGTTCTTCATCATTAAACCTCCTCAATTATGTCTTTAATCTCCTTGCGTTTCTTCTCGGGATGCGGACAGTCGGGAGCAATGTGCCCGATAGGAACGATAGCCACAGCCTCGTAACCCTCTACTGGGAACAACCGCTTTACGGCTTCCACATCATAGTTGCACACCCAGCAGGAGCCAAGTCCACGGTCGGCTGCTGCGAGGCAAAGGTGCTCCACGGCAATGCCGAGGTCGATGTCGCCATGGTTCTTGTTGTCGTCTGTGCGCACCCAAGCGTCGTTCATACTCTTGAAGCAAATCACAAACATCGGCACGTTGGCGAACCACGGACGGTTGTAGCACTGACGCACCTTCTCCTTACCCTCTTCCGAAGTAACTATAAGGAACTTCCATGGCTGGAAGTTATGGGCAGACGGTGCCAATCGAACACAATCCATGATATAATCTATGTCAGCCTTGCTGACCGGCTTGTCAGTGTACTTGCGCACGGAGAAACGCTTTGCTGCTAATCCTCAAATCCGCAACCCTACTAAAGTCTCAGAGCGTTGCGGCCCAAACCGCCAAGAATGCGATTTTTCTAGTTCGGACTGACTTTTTACCATGTGTTGGCTGATATGCGAGCATAATACCCCCTTACCCCCATCGGTGGTTACAAACGACAGCCCCTCCAAAACGTTTGGATCATCCGTAACTGACTTTGAATATGGTCCGGTAGTGCAACCATCTGTCCTTCGTGTAGATGTTCAGAGTCCATTGTCTGGCGACACGGACCCATTTCGCCGGGACAACAATGAAGGCGAAGACAAAGCGCTTCAGGCGACTTTTCATGTCTACACCGGGGAAAATTTCGCTGACCTTGGCCAGCAAGTACTGGTAAAAATTCTTCAGCATGGCGGTAAAGAGAAGGAAAACCGTGTTGTCCTCCATGGTTGAGAATGGAAGGTGGGCCCAACCGAAATCGTTGTTCTGTACATCGAAGTTCTTTTCGCTTGAGCCTCGCTGATTGTACTTGTCTATGACCTGCTCTTCTGTACTGTCATGGTCGTTGGTCAATATGGCGCGGTACATGTATTCCATGCCGGGCAGAAACTGCTCGCCCTGTTCCGCATCCATCTTGGTACGCTGCACGACAAGCCGCAAGTGCCAGTCTGAAAGGAAATCGGTGAATTCAAATGACGTGACGTCCATCTCCTGGCCGTTTACCACCGTGGGCCGCCATTCCGTGCACAGCTCATACATCTGTCTGCGGTCTGCACAACTGCTGGCGCGGAGGTAGAACGTCTCTGTCCGCAGGAAAAGCTCCTCGACAAGTTCCTTGATGAACGAGCCGCAATCGGCACGGAACATGCGCACGTAAAGTCCGTGAGACTCGATATTGTCCAGCATACGGCTCAGCTCCTCCACCTGCTCAAACTTGACATTTGAGTTGCCTTGCCTGTTCTCAATGCCGATTATCAGCGGACCTGAGGTCATCACGCCCGGGAAATAGCCGCGCTTCTTCTTGTAGGAATACAGTGCGTCGCTTTTCTCGGTGGGGATGAACTCATTGTCAAAGTCAACATCAATGTACTGGCCCCTCTTCAGCAGACCAAGCAGCAGTGTCATGTCAAGCAGCAAGGAGTTGAGCTTCAGAGCGGGATCGTGCGCATAGATGCTGCCAGTCTTACTTGTATAAGCTATACTAAGAGCCCGCAGCTCCTTCAATCCTCGGGCAATAGTGTCTGAACTAGGTATTCTTGCATTGGGAGCTGTGCTCAGGTACTTGTCCAGAATGGTGGTTATATCCTCTATATGATCTCCGCCACAGAGGTAAACACAGAATAGCGCAAGCATGATATCGCTGTACTGAAAGCCATAGTTCGCACAGCGGACATTAAGCCGCCCGTCTACCAGTTTGCCCAGCCCGGTGCGCCTAAATTCGTTCATCGCATAAAAAATTCCACCGTAGGGAACAATATTGTCGTATTTTATTGCTACTTTTGCCATGTCATTGAGAATTTTGCTTCTTTTGTTTTTGCACCATAAAATTAGTGAAAATTCTGCACATGACAAAACTCTGAGGAACTTATTGCTCCTCAGAGACTTATAAAAAAGATTAACAACAAACTATGCACTTAGTTGCGGAATTAAGGCTAATTCTTTGAAATACATAGTTTTTTTTTCATTTATTTAAAGCCTTATTTCTGAAAATTATCCCCTTCTGGTATAAAATCATCAAAAATAGACAAATGATGAAATTGTCGGTCAAATTGTACTTCCTTTATACCTAATTTCTTTAATATGACTATTGTAATAGCCATTTTGAGATTGAAAAGTAAGTCACTATTTCTCAAATAGCTCTCTGCATTTTTGTTTCCCAAATGATGAACAAAGAAATTCCTCAGTTGTACAAAATTTCCTATAGATTTGTTTTCATTATCCTTGACTTTCTTGCTTACTTCACAATTTACCTTATCGACAGAAATATGGAGCTTCTTAAAATATTTTTTAATTGTTTCATAAGTGTCATCTCCTTTATCGACTTCTGAAATTCTTTCTAAGATAGAGGTATAAATAGTCAACCTGCTAATTTCATCAAGATATTCAGCTCGTACATAGTAGTCAATATAAAGATATATCTTTTCCATGTCAAGTGGCCTTTCCACACCTGCAAGGAGATCTATGAAGTCTGTAAAATAGTTTAAACACTTGTTTCCACAGAAAAGATATCCTAAAAGTTGATTGGTCTTTTCTTTAAGACAAGCTTTGTAATGTGGTTCAAATACACAGATATTTCCATTCTTGTTTTCCATTACAATTTCTATCGGGCAACAACTAAAAAAAGATGTAACCGCAAGGAAAGGCATGGGATCAGAGTTTGTCTTTAAGTACACTCTATCACCATCATGAAATAAAATATAATTGTTGGACTTATATAAGAAAAAACTACATGTAATATTTATCAAGCCAACGACTTTACCGTCTTTCAACTGAAAATCGTTGAGATAGTCTGCCAAAAATTGCGCATCATTTGATAGACGATAGTAATTGATTGGCGTTTTATTACTGATTTGATATTCTAAATTAATAAAATTCATTGAACAAACAGTTGGTTTCCCTATTGGTGTAATATAGTGCGTGAAGTAAATAGGCTGATTTCCAACATGGATTTTTACTCCTCGAACCATTGCCTCTTTAAATGAGACGTTTTTCTTATCAAATCTATTATTATAGTGTATTCTTGTCTTACAATTAGCATTTTGTTCTATTGTTGTAGATAAAGTTATTTGTGACCCGTCAAAGTTAATTTCAGCATTTTGTTTTATAGTCAGACCATTCGATTCACGTAAATAGAGACAAAGTTGAAGTTTGATTCCATTATTTTCATCAAATGGGAATATGTCTTTCATCAAGTCTTTCATAATTAATTTTGATTAAATGATTATTTTTCACACTCTATTATGGATTAGTAAGCACTAGAGACAATGTATAAAACGTTATGCCCCTCTCTCAGATGCATTTTGATCTTCGAAAGAGTTTACATTTTTCATTATTGGGTCTAGCTCTCAGACAGTGGCTATAATGCCTGATAAAATGATGAATAGTAGATAATACATGTTCAATTCAATTTTATCTGTGAGATTTACAGCGAAAACTCATCCTTGAAGGCTATGCAGTCAGCAACACCCAACTGCTTGGCAAATTCCTCCACCAGTTGGTATTCGTCCCCTGCGGTAAAGTGCTCTTTACATGCCTTATAAGCCCTGTATAGTTCTTGGGCCTCATTCAATTCCCTATTGCCTGGATGATATTTGTCAATGTCATCGATACCATATAGCTGACGCAGATGCATGGCACTGACGAGACTAAGGATTCTGTATGTCTCCATGTGACTCTTCGATAAGCCATAAGTGTTGCCTTTGCCATTGGCCATGCTGATGCATTCCTTAGCCTTTGTGTTTAATGCCATGACCTGGACATACCGCTGACCGGGATAAAGTTCATAGAGCAAATCCTGGGCAAGGAGGTCAAGAGGGAGCCTGATAATGTTACTTACGAGTAACCTATCCATATCATTGTTGTCATTAATAATAATTACCTTGCCACGGTCAGCCTTTGTAGCTGCAATGGCTCGTTCCAAACGCATAAATGCGTGGATAATGCTGTATGGCGAAAAAAACTTTTCATTGTGAGCCTTGATGATCGTCTCATTACGATGGAACCATGGCCTGTATTCCAGTATGAAGTCGTCTTGGATGTTGTTGTCCATTACCAGCCTCACCGGGTGTCCGTCATAATCTTCCATCTCCTTGCGGAACGTCTCAATGAGTTTACTGAAGTCAGGTGACATGGCATAAAGAATGGCTGACTGCTGAAACATAAGTTTCTCCAGTTCGCCCATGACATTTGGATTCTCCGGGCGGTCTTTGCCCTTTACCATACCGTCGACACAAACGTTAAATGCGGTAACATTGCGAGCCTGTGCCTTGAAGCAGAGTGCCATTGCATAGTAACTATTCGGGAAAGTGGAATCCGCATTCATAGCCCTTTGAAACCAGTCTATAGCTTCATCATAGCGGCGATTCTTCATACAGACGCCCCCAATGTTGTTCATCGCTATAGCATCATTGGGATGATATTCGAGTATCTTTTCATAGTATGCTTTGGCAGCCTTCAGATCACCTTTTTTCAATGCAAGCAAGTTACCCATTTGAAGCAAGGCTTGGGTATTTGTCTGGTCAAGGCGCAGAGATTCTATTAAATCATTCTCAGCCTTGTCTAGGTTATTGTTGCCATACCAGTCAACAATAGCAAGCAACCGCCATGCATCCGACGAGTTGGGGTTATTGGACAGTATACCTTGCAAGACAGGTTCTGCCTCGCCGAACTTGTGCTCATCGCAAAGTCTTATTGCTTTACTCAAATTATCTTGTATTGAATCGCTCATGCCTCAATATACCATTTAATCCATTGCATATCCTGTTTGCTATTATTATAGTTTTCGGATATTGCTAAACAATCTCATGCATTATTATTTAGAAGTCATCCGACACATTCGATTGATGCGCCGATACATTGATATTATCATTGAACTCCGCATGGGTTGACCAATTATACAGATATGAAAACAATATTTCATCTTTCATCATGTTACAATAGATGATGCCCAAGCCTGTATCAACAGTAAACGTTGGTCTGTCTGTTTATCAGTACCATCGGTGATGTTATCTTCACCGTATTTTGCAGAAAGGATGGAACGCAAATTATCCTGTTCTCCTTCTGCTCTGTCTTCTGTCATACTATTGTAATAAACCTTAGCACCATAGACTACTTTGGTATCAGCATCATAGTAAACAGCAATATTCCCTTGCTTACCAGCAAAAGTGCCGACAAAGCATCGTGTTCCTACTTGGAGAATTTGGCTCATAGCTTTGTCGATTATAAAACCTTTAGCTACGAGTTTCTTCTGAAACTGGTCAATGGTACCTGTCAAAGGGATGCCAGCAAACTTCATGTGATCTGTTTGCGCAGAAAGCATGAAAGAGAACATCATCATAAAAAATAGCAGTAATAATTTCTTATCCATGGTTCTAACTTTTTCAAAAATTGTTGAAGTTAACATAATCAAGCAACTCTATTTTATTCAGAACAAAGCCCATATCTAAGTATTGATTGTCCGTGTCATTGCTAATACGGAGCAATATGTGCATTATCTTGTCTTTATCACATTTGTTGAACTTTAAGGATGTCTCCATCTTCTTACCGTCTTCAGTTCTATGCCATTCTCTTGGCGTATCTCGATTGTACGGATTTGCATAAAGAAACATCATCATAGCAATGAGCCAATTAACAAAACCACCATCACTCGTGATTGCATTGTCGTCTTCCTTGCTTGCAGCCAACATATCTTCTGGAAGTTCTTCCTCCAATGCTTCAATCAGTTGCTGCATGCTATATTGCTGACTGGCAATTTTGTCATACATCGGTGCGTCATTACCACGCAAATAGCACAAGTAAAAGAAAACATCGGGCATAAATTTGTGATTGAAAGAATAGTCCATCAAGCTCAACCTGCATTGAGCGAATAGTTTCTCAATGGCACGTAGATTAAGATGCTTGTGCTTACAAATTTTTACTGCACCATCGATAAATTGTTCTTTGTCGCTTTGGTAAGCTTGGTGCATTTTTCTTACATCAAAATAGCTATCAAAGTTGAATTTGTCAAGAAGAGTACGGCAGTAACTTTCTATATTTCCTTCTGGCAAGTTCATTTCAATGTCGATAAATCGCTTCAGATATTCAGCAGCATTCATCTCACTGGAACCATAGTATCCCTGTATGGCGTAACACAATTGCTCCTTATTAATCGAAAGGACGAATACGATGTTTGGAACATCAAAGAGATGCTTCACGATCTCAAGAGTCTTGACAGCGTATGTGGGATTGCATCTGTCTAACTCGTCAATGAAGAAAATCACCGGTTTCTTGCAATTCTCTGAATCCGTCGAAGGAGAAGCTACAAATTCAGACAGATATTTCTTGAAATCAACAAGTGTTTGGCTTTGTTCTTTGAAACTTTGAAGAGCTTCGCTACCTATTTCAGTTGCCGTCTCAGATGCAGCATTAATGAAATCTTGAATATCTGCACCCAAATGCTTCTTAGCAAGACTTTTTATTAAAACGCCTAACAAATTAAAACTTATTCTACCTATACAGCTCACTATGTTTTTGAATGCAGTGTTTTCACCTCCGCTTATTTGCTCCAGTTGTGATACTAAAGCAACTAGAGGATTGTCAGTGTAGTCATATTTCCATGCATTAAAATAAGCCGTTCTGTAACCGTCGTTCTTTAACTGTTTCTCCCACATCTTTACGAATGTGGTTTTGCCAGATCCCCATTGTCCATTAAGAGACAACACGCAACCTTTATCGCCATACAGATTCACGATTTGTGTCATCAGATGGGCAAATTGTGCACGATTATTTAGGGCATCATTGATGAATGGAGATTCCGTTGGTATCTCCAGTTCTTCAGATCTACTATTTATTGATTCTGTTGCCATTCTTCTTACTTGATTTTTCTGAAGTCTATCTTTGTTTCCAAGCACGGCTTCATGTCGTTGTCGTAGGAGCCAATCTGCAAAAACTTTTTGCCCTGGTTAATATTCTGGAAATAGTGAAGGCCACGGCCAAGCGTTATCTCCCAGCCATTGTCCAAGTCGATAAAGCGGTCGTGCGCGTTAGCATCAAATTCCATCGTCATGTCGATACCGGTGCCAGTATTCGCCAGCGAGTCAGCCATCTCGTTCAAGGCCAATTGTATGTCCTCTTTCTGTTGGATGTTCTCACCGGTTCCCGTATATACCTTGACCATCTGACAGTCACCGATGCTGGCTACCAATTCCAAGAACTGAAGCAAGTCCACTTGTTGATAGCTTTTCACCAAGTAAGGCTCGTGGATGATGATGCGGCGCGCTCCCTTTAGGTACGGTGTGAAAATGGTGCGATAGCCGAAGCCCGTGTCACCATACATAATCTTCAAGGTCTTCTCTACAGCTTCGGGCTCTTCGTTTGTCTCGGTCTCTGGAGTAATGTGAGCTACATCTTGCCGTTCCAACATAGTTGAGGAGACGACACCATTAGACTTGCTAGCCTCTGGCATCTTTGGAATTTCAACTCCTGCTGCCTTTCTCGGATTTTGAGTTGCCTGTGAATACTTACTTTCTGGGCAGTACACCACGACTTTCTCACCCTTTGAGTTGATGTAGGACATATTGATGTTGGCGTATTCCTCATCAGGCTTACGCTTGTTCAACTGCTCCTTAACTCTGCGCCGTCCCTCCATGGCATAAGCCATCAGCTGGTCGAACTCTTCCGGCTCTGGCTCACCGACAGGGAAAAGAAGTTTCAGCAGACCCATTACGGTACGCTGGATAGCCCGGTTGTCGCGGCCTTCCACGTTGTCGCCAAACTTAAGGTATTTGTTCAGCATGCTCTGGTATTCACTGTTGTGGGTAAACAGATAATGCAATATCTCTGAGAGATAGTCGGTTATCAGCCCGTAGCCGTTGTTCAGGCTGCTGTCGTCAATCTTTGGTATCTCCCAGCCTGGTATATAGTCATAGATACGGTCGATGATAGCATAGTCGAAAGCGGGAGGCAATGTCAACAGCAAGTCTTTATTGTACGCATTGACAATGTTCGGGATGTTCAAGTCGAAGTTGCCGACGAAAGAGAATGACGCATATCCCGTCACCTCCCGGCCACGAGAGAAACGACCGTTGGCCATGTAGTCCTTCATAATCTGCACGGTGTCGGCATCCTTGATACGCATCTTCGCCACCTCATCGAAGCCGATATTGTCCCAATAGCCCACGGCACCGACCTGCTTGCGCTGGTTGTTGTAGAGCAACGTAGCAGTGCTGGCCTGTCCACCGGAGAGCAGTGTGGAATAAGGTGAGAATTCTGAATAGAAGTAGGACTTACCTGTCGAGCGGCCGCCAAGTTCAATACTGTTGTAATTGCTCATTACCAATGGGATGAACCTGGCGAGGATGTGCATCTTCAAGCGCATACCGGTCTCATCGTGCAACGTCTCTCGTGATTTCTTCTCCAGCCAGTTAGGGTTGATACCCACGCTACGGATCAGCACGTCTATCCATTCCTTGGTGGTAAACTGCTTCCTGCCGTTGAAGAGCGTCTCAGAATCAAAGTGAGCTAACTGTATGGGACGGAGGTCTTCGATGTAGAAGGCATAGTCATCTTCCTCTACCTCATTATAGGCAAGGGTGACCTCGGCCCAAATACCGCTCTCCAAAAGTTTGTCGTTCTTCTGATAGAACTGGGGATTGATGGCGATGCGTTTCGAACCAAAATTCTCCATCTCCGCCCAATATCTCTTTTCACGCTCATAGTATTTCACGTGAACTTTGTCAATGAACTTATGCTTCTTTTTTTGTTCTACGATACTCTGAGCCTTGTTGCTTTGGTCAGGGCGCACGTAGTTGCGTTCTATGGTCTGGAGCACAGCCTTCTTGCCGTCCTCTATCTCTTCTGGATCGTCGCTGGCACAATATCGCGACAGCAGAAACTCAAGAACGAAGGACGGCACATTGACAGTGCGCTTAATATCGTGTAGCAAATCCTTCCGCACACATTTACCGGGGAAGGCTGCGTTAAGTTTCTTATCGAGTGTATCCATTGTCAGAATTGCAAATCTGTATTAAATTGTTGGGTAGCCACAGTTACTTCTGTGGCAGCATCGGTTACCGTGAGGGCAATATCGCCTGTCAGTCCTTCTTCGAGCTCAATATACTGGTTAAACTCATTGGTACCAGCAGGGATGCTCAGCACCTCGGCGGCTTCATCATAGAAAGGTGAGCCGACTGCATGTCCGACCACATTGCCATCCCTGTCGGTGATGGAGATGTGCAGGTGTAGCTCGTCACCGAACAATTCTTCCTTAAAAGCGACTGTAAACTTGAGCTTCGGACGCAGGATGCGGATGGTGTCATCATTCTTATAGCTGATTGTCAGTGTATAAGGCTTCGTTTCCTGCTGTTTGGCCAACGTCACCTTGACAATTGGGACAATATTCTCTTCCAGTGACAATCCTTCGTGGAAATATTCATGACCTTTGGAGAATGTGCAGAAGTTATGTGCAAAGACAAATCGTGGCACATCGGATTGAATGCCCAGTTGTTCAGGAGTGAACGCCATCGTGTTGGCGGCATTGTCGAGGTTTCCGGCTATGCAACGTCTGGTGCTGAGCACGATGTCGTTTCCTTTGGGCTTGTCGATGGTCTCACTGACTGGAGCATTCGGCTGCATCATAAATCCATGGTCGGCAAAGAGGAATACCTCGTCCATACCAGCTGCACGGCAGCCGCTCACGGCCCTGCTATACTTGCGGAGCGTGGAATCCATGCTGTCAAGGCCTCTTATGCTGCCATGCTCGCCAAGGCTGTCGATGATGGTGTCGCGTATCACCAGCAGCCGCGTGTCCTTGTCAACCTTCTCTGCCTCAAATTCGCTGAGAAGCATGTCCTGCACCTTGTAACGCACCGCCGAGCGGATATAAGCAATTCTGTCGGCAGGCACGGCTATCGTCTTGCCGTCAATCACGGGTTCCAGCTTTCCATCAATAGCCTTCAGTTCGAGCTTGATGTCTGCATCGGGCAGGAGAGCCGCCATGCCGTTGGCTGTGTAGGTGGGCAGTTGCGCCATCGAGGGCTTACATTCTACCTTAAAATAGTTGTACTGCTTCAACTGTTCAGCCAACTGTTCGCCCATCTCATAACGGAGAGCATCAGCCATGAATATCGCTACGCGCTTCCTGTCTTCCAGCTCGGGCAGGACGTAGCGATTGAAAGCTTGGTTGTTGCAATCTATTGAAACATTTTTAATGCCATTGGCAAAAACACTCTGGTATTCTATCACCATCTTCTGGGTGATGTTCTTGTAAGTGGAAATTGCTAACTGCTTCAGTTCCTTGATGAAGGGCGAGTCGAATTCCACACGCTCTGCCAGCATCAGGAATTTTCTGAAAGCCTGGTCGACATGGTAGCCGCTCTTGATATAGTGCGCTATCATGGCTTCCAGTGAACTGTGGTCGCCCAGTCCGTCGACGATGGCATAGCGGATGAGTGTGTTAAGCTCGGAGGCAAGATTCCAGAAGGTTTCCACCCGTTTGTTGGCTCCATGCCACACACCCTTAAGATTTTTGTCCAGCAGCTGTGTCGCCTCGTCATATTCTCCGTTGTTGACGAGCTGTATGTACCTGCTGTACTCTACGATGTTCTCAAAGGCGAAAGTGACGATATCTCCTAAGTCCGTTGCCTTGGCAAAAGCCTCTTCCAGCCCGAGGTCCCTGGCTATCTTTTCTGCGTGCTCCACGTAGTCATCACGGAAGTCCATGTCGCTGCGTAGCTTGTTGCACACGTCGTCTATGGTGCGTATGCGACTTTCCTCATTTGGAGCGATGGGAATACTCTTTAGTCTTTCTGGGAGACGGGACTTGGCTGGCAGGTCATAGACAAATTCCGAGAACAACAGGTATTGCCACAGCCGGTTCTGCATCGTCTTGAGGTCAGCATCAGAGGTGTTGAGGTTGGGATAATACTGCTGGCAAAATCTCTGCCATTCTCCCAACCAATCGTCCTCGCTAGTATGGCGAAGCGTTAGAAAACCTGTTGTCATCTCTATCACGCTCTTGCCGTTGGTAAGTCGTTCCAAGATGGGATAACAGTTGCCATTGCCCAGACTGTTGATATAGAAGAAATCGATATGGCCTTCCTCGAAGAGCTTGTCTATCTCCTTGACACGATTAGGCATGAACTGGTGGCAAAGATTTTGATAGTTGTCTTTTGCGCCTTTGGGGAAATCGATGCCAATGAGTGACATGGCATAGTAAGGCTCGTCCTGTTTCTCCTCGTCGGTGGTTGGAATGGTTACGGGGCGATAGACGAGCATCCGTTCTCCCTGGTTGTTGCGGATGAGGTGTGCACGCCAGTATTTGCGTGCCTCCATCAACCGCGCAAAGGGTTCTTCCGTCGTATCGATGACTTTGAAACCTTTCTTCTCTGCGAGGGGCAGCAGCTCATGGAATCTTTTCACAGAATCGTATACTGTCAGCATGGGGTGAGCATCGTCCACCTTGCTGTACCAGTAATCAACAATATATTCTTCTATGTTCATGGTCTATTCAATTTTTGTGACTTCCAAGTTTGGGCATTTCTTCTGGACTGGCATAATAGTCTAAGTTTCAGAAGTCGAATAAAAGGACAAAGTTGGGGTAGACACTGGCTTGTTCTTTGTCGTCTTTTTCTTCTTTTCCTTCGGTTTGTTCTCACAGAGCTCTTCCAGGCCGTGTGTCAGTGCCATGCACCAGTCCTTCTTAGTTTTCTGCCTTATACGTGCGGGATAGATGGCATAGGCAAGATGGCTCCAGTCGTAGTCGCCCTTGTTGAGTAGCTTCCAGTTGTCCTCGCAGGCTGTACGCCACTTCTTGTTCTTGAAGAGCGTATAGAGAGGAGCGGCAGTCACGGGAACGCCATCGTCCTGGTTGGGCTTGTAGGGCAAGGCCTGTATTCGTCGCAGCTCGTCGCTCATGGCTTGCAAGTCGAGCATCTCATTATTCAACTTTGAAGCCTTGTCCTTGTCGACTGTGCGCTGCAAGTCCGCACGGAGCATGGTGATCTCGTCGGTGAGCTTCAGCACGAGGTTGGGCAGTGTGCGCTCGTCGAGTTTCGGGTAGTACACCCACCAAGTCTCATTCTCATCTTCCGAAGAGAGTGGCCAATAGATAGGAGCTTTGCGGCGGCTCTTGGTGTAGCGCATGAAATGATAGGCGAAGAAACCGTTAGGATCCTCTAAATACTCCGAAAGGCTGTCCGTTCCTATCAGTTGGCAGAGTTCGTATTCGATGTCGTCAGCTTTGTCGTCCCAGATATACTCCATGGCTTTTCGGATAAGAGCCACCATGTCGCTTCCCTTGATGATTCCGTCTTGGGGTATCTCCAACGGGTAACCGTCCTGCTCGTTGTCTTTCAAAGACACCACAGGCATGAATGGTAATGGGGCGAACACATCACCGAAATCGGGAACAGGCTTGTCCTTGGTATAGCGGATGTCCCAACGACCGAAAGCCAAGCCCACCAATTCCTGCACGATTTCTTGCGCCATCACTTGCCTATTGATGAAGTTATTCGTGCTGGCTCCATCGATAGATAAAAGTTCCTCGTATGGACGGCGGCTCTTATAGTCGTTAAGCGTCTTGCGGAAGTCACTGTCGGGAGCAATATCCGCCAAGTCCATCCATAAGTCGTCGTTCTGCTTCACCAAGTCCTCATAGTGGTCATAGCCTTCTGTCAACTTCTCCTGCATCTTATCAAAATTATCTTTCAAGCTCTCTTTATTTTCAAAGTGAGAGATAAGGCCATGGTATTCCAAGTTAGTTTCATCCAAGCTGAACCATGAACGCTTTATATCAATGATATTGTTTACTATCTGCTCAATATCTGACTGATGGGGAGTATAGTCGGGCATGGGGAGAAGATTGACGTTTCCACTTATTTTATGCTGTGCTGTGTAAAGGTTTATTGTATATTGTGAAAGGATGGAATTAAGATACGATAGGACAGTATAAGCCTGCTCCATATTCAAGTAAGCTATTCCCTGTCCCTCTCCTGTCAGATAATGGGTAAATTTCTTAATAATTTGAGCATCTAAGATTTCGCCCCGTTTGCCATAGCCAATAACGTAAGTACCCAAATAGTTTTCGTCACCCGTTCTATAAGACTTATGACTTCTTACTATTTCACCATGTTTCTTCCAAGTCACAAGTTCTCTTGAACATTTGTAGAACAATGTAAAATTAGATCCTGTGTAAGCATGGATATAATCTTGATTATTTACTTCGTAAAATAATCTGTTGTGCACTTGAGCCGATATGTGAATGCTTTCTCGAGCTCTAAATCCTCTGTCGCAGATATTTGTGCTTTCAAAAAGTTTTAAAATATTTTTATCAAAATAATATCCTATAACAGTGTTGGGCAAGTTAACAAAATCTGAAGATTTAGCTTTATATATTGTCTTTATTTCTTGATTATGATTATATGAATCTATTTGTGACAGTAATTGTTCATCTTTTTCTTCGGATGGAACATCATGCACATTCATAAAAATGCCTTCAACATCAGATGGCGTTTTGTTAAGAACCAATGTGGAAGTCTCAACGCTTGCATCCAATACTTCCCAACCAGTATCAGCACAGTTTGTGATAAAGCCACAAAGGTTGCGTTTGCGGAACTTCTCATAGCTCGACTTGATCATAACAGTGCGATCAAATATAGCGCCCAATCGACCATCATCAATAAGCAATTCCAGCATACGGTCAAAGAATGCGCATACAAGATTTCCGCACCATGCAGGATAGGTTGTATCGAAGTAGGCAGAGGTGTTCACGCTTCCTTCCCCAAACGGCGGATTCATCACAATAGTATCGAATCGCATATTACACAGTTCAATGAAGGCAAGGCCACGCAATGCATCCTCGGCGAAGAGTACGTTCTCGTAACCCTCGCTTTCAGACAATTTCTGCGTAAGTTGTTCAAGTGCCGTGCGTAGCTTAGCCATCAAATTACGGAAGAAATCTTCTTTAGCCTTTTTGGAGTTCAGTTTGGCGATCTGCCGTTGTTCCTCAATCTCTTCCGCAGTGGCATCCAACGTCAAGTCTTTCTGCTTGTTCACTTGACTCCAATGGCTGCGAATATATTCTATCTCACGGTCAATCTCGTCCTCCATCTTGATGAGCAGTCCTGCCTCACCTACATATTTCATCTTGTCCCAGATGAATTTGATGAGCAGCTGCATGGGATGACTAAAGCCAGTAAGCAGTTCGGCCAACATCTTCTTGTTGCCCGGCATTGCCTCGCAAAGGACTAAGTTGGAACGGGTTATCATCGGGCGTTCCGACATCTCCACTTTCTGCTCACTCCAGCTACGCTGAGCGCGAAGCCAGAGGCTTAGGGCAGCAATCTGCAAGGCGCGTGGGTCTATCTCAGCACCATAGATGTTGTTTTCCAGAATGAGCTTTGGCACCAAGCGATGGAATTCCTCACGGGAGACTGTAACTACACGGCCTGTTTCGTCACGACGGGCACGATACTTCATCAACAGCTCAGGATGGTTGTCCCAAGCATCCATATAGATGACTTCATAGACTCCGAAAGCATACATGCCGAAATGCATGGAGCCACAAGTCGGGTCCAGGGTGCGTATTTCCGTCGGCTCCTTGATGTCTCTATGGGGAATTTCCTTGTCCTTGCGATAGACGAGATACTGGCAGTAATCAGTAATGGCTTTCGAGCCACCTGTCATCTCATACCAGATACGGCCCAGCGTGTTGTCGGTGAGAAACCTTACTACATATTCCGGAGTAAAGAACTGGTTGCGCACGGCCATCTCACGGCTGTTGCGTGGCTGGTTGCTCTCAGCACGCATCCGTCGCCGTTCCTCCAACGAGTTGTAGTATTGGAACAGCCAACCAATGGTCTCATCCTCCTGCCAGAAGTTCACCGTCACGCCGCTTGCAGCATCATAGTAGGCTGCCATGTCATCGGCGTTGATGAGGACAAGCAGCGCATTGAGCGTCCGCTCATCGGGGAACACCAGCCCGTATGGCGAATAGCGGTTGAAGATGGAGGGCATCTCAATCGAGAGTTCGTCAAAGAGGCTCAAGAGGAACATCTGGTAGCGCTGATACTGGCTGCCGATGGCTCCACCGCCAGTAACCATGTCGTAAGCCTGGAACATCTCCGAGCTCATGCCATGGTCAATGATACTGTTGAAGATGCCGCGTTCCTCGCACATCTTCAAGGCACAAAAACGGTTGAGGACGGTGAAGGCTTGTTCCGCAATGAGCTGCGTGACGGCTATGGCAGTCTTGTTTTCCACGTTGTCAGCCAATGCGTCCTCAAGGTTGCTGATGCGCTCACGCAACATGCGCGCTGTATGAAGCGTATCGGCATTGGTTGCAGGAAGGGCGCCGACGCGCGACAAGTGGCCGTCTGCCCATATCTCGTAGCGGTTGGCGAGAATATCGGTTATGTTTTTGACTAACAGTGATTTTGCATCCTGTGTAAAACGCTGTAGTCGTGTTTCTGCACTTTTAGGAATCATAATCTAAGTCTAAGAGTTCTGAATATCGAAGTCCACACCACTATATTCGTTCCAGTTGTCACGTACCGTCTCAAGGTCTCGAATGACCTTGTTCAACTCGTCCTTGTCGGTGATATGATTGCGAACAGTCACCTTGTGGGCATGCTTCTTACCAGGAGGTTCAGGCTCGTCATGCACCTCGGTGGCATTCTCGTCCGTGAACTTTTTAATGGCCTTTTGAATCTCTGGGAAGTCGGACATCTTGAAGGCGGTGTAGTTGTTGGCTTCCTGTATGAGTTCATCAAGGTTCTTGCCTTCGTCAAGAGCGATTCTGTCCAGCATCTGTCTAATCTTTTCCTTCTGCTCGTCTTTCAATGCCATGAAGTCAGCTGAGCTACGCACCTGATTCTTCATGGTCTCCAGCTCGTTGGTCGCTTCCGTATAGAAATCAGTGCAGGTCGATGACAGAGCACTGTCAAACTCTCCCCTCAAATCAGAGTAATCGGCGTATAGCTCATAACAATCCGGGTTGTCAAGCAAATGGCTATATCTATTTTCCATGACGGAGCAGCGGTTCTTAAAGGTGCTGAGCAATGGAAGATTGGCCATAAGGGAGACACGTTCAAAGAGTTTATTCAACGTTTTGATGTCGCTAAGAAATCCTTTACTATTGTTACCTTCGACCACTTTCTTGACATATTTAAGCGATTCAATGCAGCTGTTGTTTTCGGATAGCAACTGAGGAGCATGCGCGCCCTCAGAGTCCATGATGTCTTGAGCATAGTTAAGGGCTGTGGCCAGGCGATCGGCTCCGGCGATGTGGTAGGCATCGAACGTGTCTTTCAACTGGCGTGCCTGGCTGAGCAGTCCGTCTTTCTTACGAATGCTCAAATAAGCAACTTTCGCAATGGCATCTGGGATGAGGTTGGGCTTCTTGGATGGATTGAACAGCTCCATGATATTGTTGCAAGCTTTGATGAGTTTGCCCGCGTCAAGGGGAGATTCTGTATTCATCTCGAACTCCAACTTGCTGAATGCAGGGTTGGACTTCATCGCCTCAGCTGCCTTCTCTGTGAACATGTTGAACTGCGAGCCTCCGGCATGCATAATGATTAGGCTACCTTTGAGCATCAGAGCAATGAGATAGCGCGTAGTGTCTTTCGACCATTTGTATGGGGCTTTGCCAAAGCGGGTGAGCACCTCACCTCCACTGGGGTGAGTGCGCATCTCTATGAAGTCACGCAGCTCAGTGATGGCTCCTTTTTGGGTATCGATGCTTCCCTCGTTGTTGATGATGCCGAAGGGATTGAGAGCCTTAGGAAGAGTCGTGAAATCATCGTAGGTAGCCAATTCCAGCACGGCATTACCTTTCATGGGGTAATTGGCAAGTGAGTATTTGTCGTAAACGGTCTTGGCAAACTCCGTCAGGGCAATGGATTTATAGGTGTCATGATCGACCGCCTGCGACTTGCCGAGCCATACAGCCTCGCTGTCATCCAGCGACTGACGCAGCAGACGGGTCAACTCCTGGGTTTTACTTTCCATATCCTCCTTTTGGGAAGAGATGTAGGCCATAATCTCCCGGTCAGTATCGCTACGGTGCTGGCGGATAATCTTCTGGTCCTTGACAATGTCGTTGAGCAGTGTGTCCTTGTCTTTGCTAAGGTTACTGATGAGGTACAGCGTATATTTGTTTTCTTCCAGATTGCTCTCGGTGAGCACCTTGCGCTTGGTATCCTCGAAGGTGGCTGCGTCGATGAACCGGCAGTTCAATGTAATGTCACTGCCGGGACGTGCCTCTACCGTCCATACCTTTCTTCCTTCAGTCAGCTCTACGGACGGCTGCACAGTGAGGGAGCTGAAAATCTGTACGCTGGGTAAAGGAGAAAGCACATCCCTGACAATATCAATGAGTACCTCACGTTTCTCCTCTGGCCTGGCCTGAATGCGGCTCCGTGCACTTTGGACGTTTAGGATGGCATTGGTCATGAACTGATAAACGCCTTTGACTTCCTGGAGGGTGATGCTCTCGTTATCCTTCATCTCGTCTAGAAGCTGTTGTACTTCAGATGGCTTCACGTCGTTGCCCAGTCTGTCGTAAAGTAGAGCGACAATGTTGTCACGTGTGAGTTTGAAGTCGTCCAGCAACTGCATGACAGCGATGGTCTGGCAGATTCGGACTGCCAGTGGATTGTCGCTATACATCGTGATGGCCTTTTTGGCAGCCTGTACGATTTCGCTGTAGCCGTTTTTTTCCATGTCACTTTGGAAAATGTCGTAGAAATCAGCTGGTGTAGCCAGCGTGCCAATGGGCTTGTCCGCCATGTTCTTGTCAACAAGAATATCGCGGATAAGGCAGATGACAGAACGGAGGCCTACACCGCCGCTCCTGCTGGCAAGCTTCTTAAGCAGGTTGAGCAGCATCTCAAAGTGAACGGGGAGAAAGGGATATAGGTTGACAAAGGACTCGCTGTCCGGCTGTTCATAATAAGCCGAACGCTCCTGCATGTCATGGAACTGGGTTGCGAAATTGAGCTGTGGACCATATTCTTTGAACAGTTTGGTCAGGTAAGTCTTGCCCTCCGGCGACTTGCCCAGCAGACGACGGGTTACAATCTCCTTAATATCATCGGCCTCGATGTCCACGTGGATGGGGAAACGGGCATTGAGCGTAAAGATCTCATTGGCAGAGTCGGGCGAGCTGGCCGTCAACGTCTGCTGAGCTGTGCCAATGACCCACACTTTGCCTTTGAAGTCGTCTTTCAGAACCTGCATCGTACCTTGAAGACTGGTAATGATATCTTTGTTATCATTCATATACAAGCCAATCTCGTCTAGGACGAAAATGACTTTATCATTGCCCTTTTTCTCCTTGATAAGTCTAAGTAGGCTCTCGAAGCGCTGTTCCTCATTGATGACGGAGTCCACGTCCATGTTGATAAGGGTATCTTCTGTTCGGAAGATGCTCGGCAGTAACTCGTGAGCGAGTGGAGCTCCAATGCCAAGCCCAGACAAAGGATTCCCGGCAACCTCTTCCCATTCTTCGCCACTGTCCTCACGAACCCGCTTCAGGAATTCGTCATATTTCCCATATTTTTGAAGGAGTACCTCAAGGGCAATTAACTTGGGCTCCGTTGTCTTGAAGCCGAGCTCTTTCAACGTCTCATAGTATATGATGTCGCTGATATTGGCGCGCTTTCCGACTTTCATCTTGACAAGCAGGTCAATCATGATGACAACGGGATTGATCCGTTGGAGCATGTTGTTCAATGCCTTTGTCTCAGGAGAGCCAATCTTGTTCATCAGTCTTGCTCCAAAGGTCTGGCCATCGGACAAGATTACACTCTTGTCAAAAGAATAGCCAAGATACTTGGCAAATGAACTTTTACCAGAGCCATAGAAACCGGAAACCCATACGCCGACTTCGTTGGATCCATCCTTGAAAGCGTCACAGATGCGTTCCATGACGTTGTTATAGTTCTCCCTGAGTTTGTCAGTTACGACATACTCGTTCAGCTCCTTCTCCAAGACATCCTTAGAGTTGGCACCGAAGGTAACGACACTTTCTATCTTGCGGTTGATATCTTTTGACGGATCAAATAAATCTATAATCTGTTTCATAACTTAAAAGTTTTTAGACCGATAACTGCCATCCATCTCGTTCACCCCGAGGTAGGAACGGGCAAAGCCCTTGCTCGTACCTGGGTAGAGTATGAGCATTGGCACCCGGATATCGTTGTAATGAGCGTTCTCGAAGCTGCCGATACGTTCGAAGGGATGAAGCATCTCAAGCTCAGAGATGATAATGAGAGGGCTCTCCATACTTTCCATTTCCGTTTGCTTGTCAAGGATGGCCTTGGATACACATTTGGAATTGGTGATGTCTTGAGCAATCCCTTTGAACAACATCTTCTCTTTGAAGCGGTTGGATGCGTACCACTTTAAGTTCTTGCTCGACATGATGGCATCGTCAATGACTTGACCCATCCGCAGAACGTCGATGGTCTTAAAGCCCCAATATTTGGCTTTGGGCATAACGATTCGGTTCACATCCTTCTCGATGTCAATGGCATCTTCAGGATTGTATACCACATACACAATGGGCTTATCACCCATAGGATTGGTCAGTTGATGGCTTAGAAGGAACTTGAGCGCATCGTCTATCTTGTTTTCATAATATACCATTGATCATGTCCTCCATCGATTGATAATTCCAGGTTATTGCAAGCAAATCACCACTTGACTGGGCGATGTAGCCATCACGCAGACTGTGTTCTTTGATGAGGTCGAGCACGGAGTATCTGTCAAGAAAGAACAGCTTCCAATCCGGATGCTCCCATATTTCTTTATCTGAAAGTCCTTTGAAATGGAGATCGTGCAAAATGTAAAGGAACACAAAGTTGGAAATGCCGTCGAAGGTGATGTCGTTCTTTTTAGAAAGTATGTCGAAGTCAATCAACACTTTATGCAATCCACTTGCCACACGACGTATGTTGCCTTCGTTCCAGTTGAGTCCTTCCTCATCATTCAGATGCTCGATGAACGCTTTCGGAGCGCTATCGTCTAATATGACTTTTCCCTCACTGACGATAGGATTTAGAACGTTGGTGATAAAACCTCGAAGTACAGCATCGACACGTACCGTGTATAGATACAGCAACTGCTTGAATTGCTTCAATGGCAAGCCCTTCTCGCGGATGGTCTTCAACTGAAGGGCGATAGCTCTATCAGGATCAACATACCGTTTGAAGAATACGCGGGAGACAATATCCTTTGCCCTACGCTCCGAACTGGTGGCAAGAACATTGTTGTCAAGTATCAACTTGACAAAAGTATTCTTGTCTTGCCCTTCGTAGTTTTCAAGTAAGGTCATCGTCTCAGGCACCAGCCCTGTGCCTTTGATTAGTTCTACTGTATATTTGCTCTTTTTTGCCATCATTCAAAGTATGGATAGTTGTTAACACCTTGGGTGAAAGCGTTTTGATAAACAGATGCAATCAATGCCATCAGAGTGTCCGTGTCATGTTCCGACATTCTGCCTATATTGATGGGCTTGTCGTTCGGATCTATGGTGACAGTGGCTTTCTGCCGCAAGTATTCCACAGGTTCCTTAACAAGTTTGCTTACATCCAAATCAAGATGTGCCTTCATATAGTTGAGTAATTCCTCCTCAGTTCTTGCCGGCAACTTGAAAAGATTGTATTCGCCTTGGTTCCCTGTATGTTTGCTCTTACAGGTCTCCAACATCAAGTTATAATAAGCTATGTTACTTGTTCGAGCGAAAAGATAATCCATTACAGGCTTGGCAGAATTCTTGTCCAGATCCTGCCAGAATCCTTTCTCTGTCCCTAATTTGTAAACGGCATAGCGAAGAGCAAGTGTGTCCTTAATTTGTTGCTCAGTCATTGCTTCGTATGATTAATAAGTTCACAAATGTCTATATCAAGAAGCTGCGCAATTTTCTTGAGTGTTACCAAATCCGGCTGAGTGGTATTGGTACACCATTTGGAGACCGTCGCAGGGTCTTTGCCCACCTGCTCGGCCAGCCACTTGTTGGTTTTCTTATGCTCCACAAGACATATCTTGAGGCGGTTGATGTCGTCCATATTGGTTATTTTTGGTCTATACATGCAAAAATACAACTATAATCTGAGACGACATAATTTTAGAATAAAAAGTTTTGCGTATTATGCAATTTTTATTTGTAAGCCGTCATTTTATCCGCCTTAAGGGTTATACTGTTGTAGAGATTGACTTAATCTATCCTTTATTCGCTCACGAAGTGTCATTGGAGATATTACTTCCACATACTGGCCAAATGATAGTATCTTCTGCTCCAATTCATAGTTGAGGACAACATGAAATTGCAAGGTTATGGTGCAGTCATTTTCATCAACGACTTTCTGGCTACCATGCCAAGGTTTTGTTGCCACATATTTATATTGGTCTTTGGGGAAGCGGAGAAATACATCTTCTGGCTCTTGCCCGTTGCGGCGGCTGACGCCTATCATGTCAGCGAAGTATTCGTCAAAGTCGATATCGGTGTCTCTGTAAGGCACGTGGGCGAGCTTCACGCTGAGGATGCGATCGAGGGGATAGTTGCTGAGGTTGGTGTAGTCACCGTTGCAGCAGAAGAGGAACCAGCGGTTGTTGTACTGCTTGAGGTAGTATGGATGTACAATGAGCGTCTGGGGCTCCGCCATCTTGAAGCTTTGATAGCGCAATTCCACGGTGGTCTTCTTGCGGATGGCATCGAAAAGCGGGGTGAAGTGCTCCATACCTTTATTATATAAAGAGGACTCGAAGCCGACGGCTGAGCGCACTTCCCTGCGGTTGTTCATGCAAAGGTTGAGACGGGCACTGAGTTCAGATATCCAATCGGCTTCCGGCATGCCGTCGAAGCGCTGGAGAATGTTCATGGCTTGACTGAGGTGCAGGATGTCGTCCTCACTGAGCTCAGTGGAGAAGATGGAGAAGTTGGGATCTTCATACTGGTAGGTAGTCTGTCGTCCGTGCTTCTTGCGGATGATGTTGGTATGATACTCATTCTCGATGTTGAGCAGATCGTCCATCAGCGTGGTGCGTGAGGTAATCGGCGGCTCGCCACGCAGCTCCAACTCCCGATTAATGAAGTCGGTGAGCTCCTTGCCCGAATAGGCATGTCCGCTGCGCAGACACTGGTCAAGGACGCGCAGACGGGTGGAATAGTTCTTCGTGTTTGGCATAATGCTTTCGTTATTTATAATATGTGCAAAGGTAAGGCTTTTATGTTCTCCCTATGCGGACACGTCCGAAAATTTTGTATTTATCGAAAATAAATGGACGTGTCCGCATAGGGGGAACAATTATTTATTATCTTTGCAGCAGATTTTACATCAAGTTCAACTAAAAACACATTTTCTATGAAGAAAAGACATTTCAGAACACTGGCCATGATGGCCGTCGTGGCGTGTATGGGACTTTCATCATGCAAGCAACTCTATTATCAGGTTTATGATGTCAAGTCGGATGCATTGAAGCAGGAGGACAACTCACTGGTGTATGAGAACAGTGACTTGAAAGTGATGTACAACCTTTGGGGTAAGGACGGCAGTGTAGGGTTCATCCTTCAGAATAAGACCGACAAGGACTTGTTTGTGGATATGGACAAGACATTCTTTATCCTCAATGGCCAGGCCAACGACTATTTCAAGAATCGGGAGTACAGTTCGACCACTACCGATGTAGCCTCTGTGGGTTATGGATTTAGCCAAACTTACTGGGGCGTGAATGGCTTTTGGCCGACCCAGTACTACGTGCCAACCACTGCATCTGCATTGACAAAGCTGATGAAAGGACAGTCGCAGGGCATCACGACGAAAGAGAAGCAGATTGTCTGCATCCCTGCTCATGCCTACAAGGTCATCAGTGAGTATAAGGTGTCGCCGCGCTTTGTCAAGACCTGCGAGCGCAGTAAGGACTTTCCAAAACGCACAGCCAATGTGGCCAACTACTCGGAGAGCTCCTCACCTGTGAAGTTCAAGAATCGCATCGCTTACTCTTTCGACAGTGAATGCAAAAGCTTGCAGCACATCGAGAACAGCTTCTATGTGAGCAGTGTCACTAACTACTCCAAGAAGGCTGCCGTTGAGAAAGTGCGTGAGAAGACCGACTGCTACAGCACACGGAAACAGAAGCGCGAGTACTTCAAGATTGGTGGGCCTGACAAGTTCTACAGAACTTATCACAGTCAGGGAACCGCTGGCTCGGACATGTATGACTAAAATACGACTATCATGAACAAGATTATAATGTATATTGTCCTATCACTCACAGCTCTTGCTTTTGCGAGCTGTGGTAGTAGTGATGAGCCAAGTGGAGAAGAAAACCATCCAAGCGAAAGTGAAATTATATCTCAGAAGATTGTTGGTGTTTGGAAAAATGGGGCTTATTTTGTCTCTTTCTCAAAAGAACATTTCAATAGCGCATTTCTCAACAGCCAAACGATTGACGAGGGTACATATTCTGTCAACAAAGACACGATTCTTGTCAATAATTCCTTCAGAGGAGTACAGACGAAATATGTCATTAAAAGTATCATAGATTCCACTCTAACTTGTGAGGTTACCTATCATCCTTTTAACATCCGTGGTTATAGTGATGCCCCAAAGGCTGAGACCAAAGTCATGACTTTTAAGCAAACAAAAGACAAGCCATGTGTAAAGGAGCATAATTTGATAGGCAAGACTTACGAAGCCAGATACTGGGCTGGGTATGATGGGCGTTGTACCTTTAGCCAATACAATATCATGGACTTTTATAGGACTTGGTTCGACAAAAAACATGCTCATACAACGGACCACCTCACAAGATACTATGTATACTTATCTCCCGAATATATCTATTTCATTCAATGGACAGACGGAGGAATAATGTGGGATGTACAACATCTGAAGGTAAAGCTAAATTCAGATGGACAGATTAGTGATATAGAAGAATTTACCTACGATTACTAATGTAAAATATAAAGATGCGATAGGAGAACATAAACTCTTTATTTTTTCCTATCGCATCTTTTGTATTCTAACCATGAGTATCTATGAATGGCAAGTTTTACGCTTGGGTCATTTCAGATTTGATGGCAGTTACTTCCACGTCTATGGTTTCCTGCTTTGGCAGATGCTTCTTAAAGTACTCCTTTACTCCTGGATCACAGAAGTAGACGTAGCACCCTTTCATACCACGGGACATGAGGACACGATAGATGTTGCGGACATACTCCTCCGCAGAAACCTCGCCATTGCGGTACTTCAGAGTCGGATCGGCCGACTGGGAGGCATCGACTAACAAGCAACCGCGCTGCTTACTGTAATACAGATCCTTGCCAACGATGACACCAACATAGTCAAACTCGAAGCCCTGGGCGGTATAGATGCTTCCACACTCGTTGATGCCGTCTGGTGCATAAGCCCACTCATACCACTTGCAACAGCCCTTCGGACGACGGGTAAGCTTCTCGTTCGGCTCCCATGGAATTTCGAGACGACCGACTTTCACATCCTTGATGAGTTGGCCATCGGGACCAACAGTTTTGGAATAAGGCCAGCAATAACCAGCGGTGAGGCGAGCGGTCATCTTCGTATCGCCCTGCATGGTTCCATCTTTTCTGCGAATTTCTTGATACATCTCATAGGCATCATCGAAAATCTTGAATTCGTAGTCGTCCTGTGCAAAGTTGGCCGTGACAGGCTTATTGTAAAGTATCTGGTCGAGCCAGTCGAGGTAGTTGTCAGAGCCGTTGCAGCGGAACTGAGAAGTAAGAGTTACCTCGTCAACAGTTGCACCATAGGCCAGAGCAGCCTCCTTCAAGTACTCCACTGAACCAACCTCAGAAGCCCGAATGACTTGCTTGTCATCGACAAAGAGAACGAGTACCTTTGAGCAACGCAGAAGGGTGTCTATCTGTGACAAATCTGTTCGGTCGGCAGCCTTCGTGAAACGATGGTTAGGAGACTTGCCGATACGGTGTGCCTCGTCGACAAGCAGTACATCAAGCTCGTTTTCATCCATGAGGGAAGGAATGCACTTGTTGACGTTAGAGAAAAGGAGGTGTGCGCTACCCCTCTTGTTGAGCTTGTCTGCGATACCATTCAGAAGGGCTGTTGACTTCGTGGCGTAGTGAATGTTGAGTTGCCTTTTGCTCTTGGCAAGATAAGCCAGGACGTGAAGGGCGATGACAGTCTTTCCGGTGCCGGGGCCCCCCTTTACGATTACGACAGCCTTCTTCTTTGCTCTGCTCAGTTTGCGAATCTTGTCGATGATGACATTCTTGGCTACAATCTGGTCATCAATCAAGTTGAAGACATTCGGATCTGCTCCGTCAAGCATCTGTGAAGCCTCATCGAGAAGTTTCTTGGATGGACGGATGGAGGAATTCATCATCTTATTGAAGCAGGAGAAACCGTCGCCATTGCAGAGCTCGTTATGCAACCGTTCTGCGAGCAGATCAACCTCGTCGGCACCATAAGTACGGTATTCTGCTATCAAATCATTGTACTTCGGATCGAACAGCTCATGAGGGTCCTTATACCTATAATAGTTATAGCAATATGCCATACCATCAATGCCAAGCTGATCATTGGCAATGACATCCACAAAGCCGGTAAGGTAGTCATTGTAGCCACGCACCTGCTGAGATGGATGGGCGACATACCTGTTGGCACCACCCGTGAAAGCCTCCACTTCCTTGAAGTTGCCGTCAGCATTGGCTTGCTTTCTTTTTTTTGGAACCGAGTTATATACTCTCTCTTTACAGATGGATAAACTCCTCGAAAAGTAGCCACAACTCTCTGACTAATTAGACAAGTCCATAGGGGATTTCCGGATGGATCGGATTTGAATGACTTTGATGTATCACCCACGAATACCAAAGACAACCTGCTATAAAATGCAGGTTGTCTTTGGAGTTGTTTAGAAAATGTCGCTGATCAATGCAAAGAGCAATTTTGCCAGTTCTATCAGCATACAACCCGTCATGGCACCCATAAAGCTTGTCACAAAGTAGGTCGCCTTAGTGAAGGTGTCTTCCTTTGCTTCAATCGGCGGGCGACTTGGGATGGCCATGTCACATGAGTCTGGGGCATCCGACTTTGCAGTTGCGGGCTGCACATGATTTGGCAATACCACCTTCTCAATGGACTTGGTTCCGATGAAGGGCTTCATACCATGTGTCTTGAAGTATTCTCTGTCCGCGTACTCGTCAAGTTCAGCTTCGCTCATACCAAAGTGCAGCCCACACTCTGCAAGGGCATCACCAAGGCTTGAAATCACCATGGTACTGAATGAGGGAAGTCCAAGAAGCTCTTCCTCATTCTTCATACATAATTCGCGAACGTAACTGATGTTATTGTGAATGACATCTTTCTTTACTCTTCTCTCAAGGCTCGGACGCAAGCCCAACTCTCTGATGAGAGTTAACGTTGAGCAAACTCCGTCAAGTTCAATTCTTTTCATACTGTTGTAGGTTGGTTTATCGTTGGTTTACTTTCTTTCTTCTGATTTGCCTAACAGATCAGTTATCATGCTTTCAATCTCGTCGTTTACCTTTTTGAAATTTCTGTTGAGCATGATCTCCTTGTCACGCTGGCTCTTGAACGCATAAATTTTTGGGAGGTCAATGTAGCGGGACTCCTCACGGCGTATCTTGCCCATGTCAAAGTCGGTCTTGCAAAAATACTTCGTGGTCTTGAACTCCGGGCTTTCCTCAAGGTTGATGCCGCTGAAGGAGCTGCGTTCTGTAGGCGTGAAGTCTCGGGCAGCCTGTCCTGCAAGCCAGCCTGTAGCCATGTCGGCTATCTTGGCGGCAGGAACGAGGTTGTCCATCTTCTCGCTGATGGAGGTACTGACTTTTGAGTCATTGATGGTGATGGACTTGCTCGTCTGCTTGGCTTTGCCGAAGACATCGTTCTGAGCCCATTCAAGGGTTTCTTTGTTACGGGCGGCACCCATGAAGATGTTGCCGCAGGTGGTGATGATCTTCTGCATGCCGTTCTTGCCGTAGTCGGCCTCCAACTGTGGAAGTTCCTGGAAGCCGAGGGTGACGGCCACCTTGTTGCTTCGCGCAGTACCGATAAGGCGGTCTATCTTGTGGAAGTAGAGCGTAGGAAGCTCATCGACGATGATGCTCACAGGAAGGTTGCCCTTGCTGTTAACACGTGTGACCAGTCGGTTAAGGATAAGGGCGTTGAGTGAGCCGATGACTTGTTCCTTTTCAGGATCATTGGCAATTACGAGGTAGCTCGGATTGGCCTTATCGGAAATCTTCAAGTCGAAGTCGTCGCCGGTGAACACCCAGTAAGCCTCAGGGGAAACAAGACGGGCGGCATTGACACGGAGCGTACCCACCATACCCTCCAACTGGTCATTGGCCTTGTTCTTATAGGCAGACTGGAACGGGGCCATCAAGGACATGATCTTCGGGTCCTGCATGAGAATGTCAAAGACTTCGCTATAGCTGCGGCCTAAGAAGCTGAGTACATGGGGCATGTCAGAGTACTCGCCGGTGATGGTGTCGGGCTCCACCTCGTTGCCATTCTCGTCCTCATACCAACTGCGCTCGATGCGTATCTCCTGCTTATTGCCGTTGAGATAGGAGAAGCCGTTCAAGTCGACAAACATATCGTCGCTGTCGGTAGAGACATTGTTACTGTTGCAGTCGATGAAGTCAAGCACCACATTGCCATGCTCATCCAAAGCCTTGTAGTCTCTCCAGTTGCTGATAATCAGCCGGAGTTTCCTGTCGTTCCACAGGACATAGCGAGTAAGTTTTTTGCCGTTCTTGTAACCCGTCGGGTGGAAGTTGACGAAGAAGTAAATGATGGCGGCAAGGAAGTTCTCAGCTGAGTTCTGGAAGAAGGCTTCGCTTCCACCTTTCTTCTCACCGCCACCTTTATTCAGAGAGGCAAGCAGCGTGGCGGCCGTCTCTGAGGCTGCCGCCAAGTCGGGGATGTACTTCCGCTGGATGGGGTTTACACGGTTGCTATACTCCACATCGGTGAAGTTGACGATGCGGAAACCGCAGTTCTTGGGCAGTGTGCCCTGCTTACGGTTCTTGCAGTATTGGTAGAAAAGGTTACGGGCCAGTGCAGGGAACTTGTAGTCATAGACCATCATGGCAAAGCCCTTGGCACTGTGCTGGCGAATGAACGGGTCGATGATGCCGAAGGACTTACCCGAACCGGGCGTACCTAAGACGATGGTGGCGCGGAAGGGATTGATGATGTTGATCCAACCGTGATTCAGCTTCTTCTTGTAATAATACACCATCGGGATGTTGACGCTGTATTCGTTCTCTTCCTTATAACGGCTCTGCTCAAACGACTCGTTTTCAAAGTTCCACTTGTCATCGCCAATCTTCGTATTGTAGTACTTGGCAATAGCATCAAGTCCTTGATGGATGAGCATGATGCCGATGACAGAGCACAGGGCATAGAGACAACGGTTCAACGGATAGCCGGAGAAATAGATGTCCCACGCGCCCTCGTGAAAGACAAAACAGAGCAGCGTCATCGTACTTCCTGCGGCCATCGGATAGACGACCATCGTCTTCAAGTTCCACTTCAGGCTTTTCCGTGCTTTGGTGCCGATACATGTCACACCGACGCAGATGAGTTCCATGACTTTACATGAAAAGACACTGTCGAAGACCTTGAAGCGGTGGAAGAGCTCAAGGACGAAGGCTGTCATGCGGTTGTCGGAGGTGATGGGAAGGTTCATCACTATCTCGACTATCAGAATAAGGTAGATGCACGAACGGAAGAAGTTGTACATCTGCTGTTGTTCACGGGTTTCTTCCATTTCAAAATCTGTTACGAGTTAGGAAATAGAGCTTGCTTGCTGTTCTATCAATACGTGGCGGTCGGCACGATTATCCGCGATGATCGTTACACTAATGCGTAACGGTCGTCACGAATATCTATGGCGTTCGCCACGTTTTAGCAAACGGACTGTTAGTGCAGGTTTATCAGCAACTCTGGTGCGAAGCTGTCGGCATTGAGGATGTCACGGTAGTTGATGTCGAGATAGCTGACACGGCCGCTGATCTGGTCCTCGGTGATTTCAATCCTTAGCTTCTTCTCCTCAGGGAACGTGAGCTTTTTGAGTACGATGACATTGCGGTAGTTCTTGACGAAGTGATTGGCATGGTTGACCATGTAGACGGGCGTGAGCTCAATGGTCTGCGAGTTTGTGGCCTTCAGTTCTTTCTTGTCCATCAGCTTCAGACGGATCTCGGCGATATCGTACTTAATGTTGCTCTTGTTCTGCAAGGAGAAGTCTATAAAGAAATAGTCTCCGACGGTGTAAATGTTGTTCACCTGCGCACGGATGCCGTACTGCTTACTATTTACACGGAAGCACTTCCTGCGGCTGGTGAAGATGGACCAGCAGAGGCGTGACATATCGCCCTGTGTCATGCTCACCTCCGGATTGGTGTAGTCACGCATGTCTTCACGGGTGACAGTATAGGCAGAGTTGGCTTTCTTCGGGCCTTTAGTGTAGATGACATTAAGCTGGGCAATATGTCTTTCTCCGATGATGGTCACAGTGCCACCCAACTCTCCGTCAAGCAGAGAGACTTTAGGTTTGAGGCGCACGATATTGTCTGCACACTGGTTACCGACGAGCTTGTCGGTGGAGATGTCCACGAGCTTGATGTTCTCAGGCATTATGATATGCGTGGTTACCTGATCATTGACAAATACCGTCGGCTTGCCGAGGTTACTCTCAAAGATGCGCTCGTCATCGGATGTAAACTTATGGATGTAACGGATGCGGACGGTGTCGCCCTTGACGTTGGCCTCCTGTATGCCTCCCACATTACTCTCCGCATGGACGGACAAGAGGGAACAGGCTGACAAGGCGAAAAGGAATAGTTTCTTCTTCATGTTGCTTGATGTTAAGGATTTTCGTTTGTTGTTGTTCATTCCTGCTGTGTGTTGACAAGATAGACAATGGTGTTGTACTTGATGCGTGCCTTGTTCTTGCGGATGTTATTCGACACGGCAGTACTGGCACTCTGATACATGTTCTGCAGGGCTTGCAGGGCAATGATTTCCGGAGAGATACCCGATGAAGAACCGGTGTCGAACTGCAACTGCTGGCCTGCCACGGCACTGCCCGCATCCTTGACCATCTCACGGAAGGTGGACTCAGGGACGTAGAACCCCTCCATGCCGTCATTGTCAAAGACGCTGAGACCGACCTTGATGAACTTGCCGCCGACAAGGATGCTGGAGATGCTGGCCTTCACGCGCTGCTGGCCGAAACCGCTTACCACACCATAGAGGTAGGAGCCTTTCTTCAGACGGATACCCTTGACGGTAACGTCATCAAGAAGCTTGAAGCGTAGTCGTGTGCCCTCGCGAGCCTTGGTGGTCCGGTCTATCATCGCACGGATAAGCGGGGCATCGACGGTCTCGGAAGAGGCTACAGTGTTGAAACGCTCGGAGTTGTTCTCCTTGACTTTCTCAACGACCTCGGTCTTCTCCTCCTTCTTACCTTTCTTCCTCGCATTCCCGGTGAGGGCATCGATCATCTCTTGCTGACGCTGTCTGTCCTCGGCTTCCTCGGCCTTGTCACGTCGTTCCTGCTCTGCCATGTATTTGCGCTGCCGCTCCATACTCTGGTTCTGAATCCGTTCGAGCTCACGGGCATAGTTATTGAGGTCATCCTGCTGGGAGCGCCCGTTATAGCCATTGTAGCCGTTGATACGACGCATGTTCTCCTGCTGACTCTTAATCAGCTCTTCCTGTGCCTTGCGCTCACGCTCACGGACCGCGTTCTCAGCTTCAATCTTACTCCATTCACTTGCGTTATAACCACTTGTCGTGGTATCTTTCTCTTCCACCTCGTCGCCAAGGGCTCCGATAGCAGTAAAGGCACCGCCCTCGCTGAACCGCTTGTTCATAGCAGCCATCTTACCTTCCATCTGTGCGCCCTGGGCATCGGGGAGGCTCATGTTGATGGAATCTGTAACCACGCCCTTAGCAGTGGTGTTACCCTTACCAGTAAAAAACGCCATCAGGTAGTAGATGAGTCCGAGCAGAGGCAACAGGATTACAAGAGGAAGGATGTACTTGGGCTTGCGTAAGTCCACCTTCTTGAGTTTCTTCAGATTCATAGTCGTGTTTTTAGTTGTTCTGGTTCTTTTGCTTGTTGTTCAGGTAGTCCACCACAATCTCCAGTTGGCGGTACTTGACCATGATGTCCATGGAGTCCTTGTGGCTTTTGACGGGCAGACGGATCAGTGAATCGAGATCATGCTTGAGCCTCTGTCCCCGGTTGGTCAGGTCGGTGGTCTGTTCCACCTGCAGGCTTTTCAACCGTTGGATGCGGCGGATGCCGTCGAAGGCGGGCTTCACGTCGGACAGCCCGGACATCATATCTGCCTCGTTGTAGGTACTGGTCAGGGTTAGCCAGCTGCCGACAACCAGTGAGAGCATGAGCGTGCCGATGGTGATGAGGGACACTCTTTTCTTATGCCTATCTGCCCACTGGTTAGCTTTGGCGATCTTGTTCTTGAGTTTGAGCTTGTCGGTCAGCGACTTGATGCCTGCCGCTATCGTGGCATCCTTCTTTTCTTTGCTTCGCTTAAATATTTTCATAGTATTCAATTTATTAGTAATCTAAATCCTTGTTTTCAAGTGTTCTCCAGTTGGTTATAAGCAGTCCGTGCGGATTGTTCTGTGTTCTTGGCACGTTCTCTATCTCACCCACGGTGATGATGGAGCGTTTGAGGTCACGGCTGCGACGCTTGATGAGCTGTGTGCCAAAATACTTGAACTTCTTCTCGTGCTCATCGAACTGAATGGAGTCGCACTTGATGGTACAGACGGCACTGCTGGATATAATGTCGGAATAAAAACCGTTTTCCTCCATTGCCTGCTTCTGCTTCATCGCCGTACCGTCGGCCATATAGAGGGCCTTGCCGAGTGTCCACTTGATGTAGTCATCATCGGGAGGCAGGTTAAAGAAGTACTGATGGAAGAGTTGGATATGTGCCTTGGCCTCCATCACAAAGTTGGCTTCCTGCAGGCTGCGTTCGGCAAGGAAGGGAATGTCACCGTCGAGGATGTATATCTGACTGCGCTCCTGGGCAACAAGGCGGGTGCAGTAGAAGACAGTCAGTCCGCAGACGACCACGCTGCCGATTATGGTCAGCAGCACGGTCAGCAGTGCCAGACGGGTCTTTTGTTCTAAGGATTGTATCAACATGGTTTAACTAGTTAGAAGTTAGGAATTAGGAGGTAGGAGTTGCTTGAGAGTTAGGAAGATGGAGTATGAAGTCGGTCGTGTTGAGGAGTTGTCTCACTCTGCTTGACAACTCCTAACTCCTCACTTTTTCCTCCTAACTTCCATCGGCTCCTCCCGGTTTATAGTTGGAGTCGGACTTGCCCACATTATTTATACTGCGTGCAGAATCCGCACCACGTATGTAGGAGGCTCCCAGTCCTGTCTGTGCCATAACGGAACGCGAGGCTTGTGAGAACTTGCTGCCGCCATCACTGTGGGCCTGCTGAGCAGCACCCGCAAAGGAAGCTGCGAGGCTTGCTCCACCCGTAACAACCGCCGCGGTAGTGCCGACCGTGGCTGTTGTGGCACTGATGCCATGGCTGATGCCGCCTTGGACGATGTTCGTTGCCGTAGAACCGGCTGCCGTTCCTGCACTGGAGCTGATACCACCGGGGATGAGCCAGGATGCGACTTCGGGCACAAAGCGGAGGACGTATGCCCCCACGAGCATACCCATCGCATACATACAGTTAGAGCCGATACCCTGCAGGCCCAATGCGCCTATTTGGTCCCAGGAGTTGACCGTGCCTTTCAAGAGTGACTCGTAGGCTGTGATGTCCGCACGGAGATTGTACATCAGGATGAAGTCAATGTAATACAGACACATATAAACCACAAATCCCCATAGTGACAAGGCCAGGTACTTGCTGATCCACTGAGACCAGGCATTGCTCCATGGCGGTACGATGGACATGGCGAACATGATGGGCGCAAAGGTGGCCATGATGGTCATGAAGATACGCTGGGCGACGAGCATACCATAGTAGGACATCTGGAAGATAAGCTCTCCGATAAACCTTATCACGTCGTTGATCCACTCGCTGACCTTGGTCTCGGCTGCCACGGCGGCACGCTGGGCGTAGTTGTTGATGGTGGAGCCGAGGTTCTCCATGTTGTATATAAGCTTGTCCCACCAGTGGGCGTCCTCACCGATTTCCTGCACCTGCTTGGCGGTCTCGATGCTGTCCTGCACCTCACGCAGGCGTTTGAGGTACCCGGCCTGTTTCTCGGCGACCTTCAGCTCCAATGCGGCCACCTCACGGTTCTTGGCCTGCGCCATACGCATGGCTGTCGTCTCCAGTCCCTTGCCGGGAGCCTTCAATGCTGAACAGATATAGCTGCTCGTGGTGATACAGATGGAGAGGGCTGCAATACGGAGGAGTTTCATCACATCCATGCCACGACGGCCGAGCATCATCATCCAGCACTCGTAGCTGCCCATGCAAAGGGCAAGCAGCAGTCCCAACGTCTTGGCGATGCTCATGGCATTAAAGAGGACGGTGGACTTGGGGAAGGTCTCCATCGCCTCCAGCAGCTTCATCAGACTCTGGTCAACGGCAGGAAGGCCCATTGTCAGCAGCTGGTTGATGAACATCGAAGTTGATAACAGTAAATCTATCATAGTCTTGAGTCTTTGTCCTTCTTAGAGTTGACGCTTCTTCATTTTACTTGCTTTTTACTCTATCACTCCTTTACTTTTTTACTTTTGGTAGTATTGCTGCGCCATTCCCACAAGGTGGGCCACACGGGAGACGATTTCCTCCATCTGCCGTTTGTACTCCATGTAGGCTTTCTCACGCTTGGCATTCTCCAGTTCGTTGCCGATGCCCTGTTTGTGGATATAGGAGATGTTCCGGCAGATGACATCATTCTGTCGGCGGAGCTCATCGACCTGCGGGAACATCTTTCCCTTGCTCTTGGTAAGGCAGAAGGTCAGCCCCTCCGAAATAGAACCCTGCATACGGGCGAAGTCATCCTTGAAAGTGGAATAAACAAGGTCTACATTACGGTCAGCGGCGCGTACCACCTCCTCGTCGTGCATCTCCTTGATCTTGGCACGCTCTTCTTCGGCTTTCTTGATTTTTTCTGCTTCTACCTCCTCGGCAGCGACACGGCGCGGCATGATGGTCTTGACGTTGGACTTGTACTCCTTAAAACGGACGCGGTAGCCCGACTTGAAGCCGGACCATTTCCAATAGGTCTCGGCACCTGAGTATTTCTTGTGGAGGAAATAATAGTACCAGTCCGGAGCGAAGTCCCAAGGACCGGTCTCCATGCTCCGCCACTGTTTCTCCTTCTGCTTGTCGTGGACGATCTTCTGTGCACAGGCGCTCCCGCCTTCCCCAATAGGGAAAGCGAGAGCTATTGATAGCAGAGTAATATGTAATGCCTTTTTCATAGGGTTGTCGTGTTTATGAGAATTTCTTATTGATCAGGTGCTCTTTTGCTCTGTCAGACGGATGATGCCGCATTCCATTTGTCAATAACTTGCCTTGCTATCTCATCCGTGACCTCACTGTTGAGGATGTCCCAGATATAGTCGTACTGGAAACCGCCCATGACGACGATGCTGCACCACAGGCTGGCCTGGTCAATGATGCCGCGCATGTTGGTGATATAGCCATGGAGCTCATTGACAAGGTTGAGTTTCTCGTCCATGCTTGCCTTCATCACGTTCATGCCGCTGGCCACCAGTGTGGCATACATCCGCTTGATGTTCTTGGCCTCCCGCGCACAGGCAAGGTTGGCCTCGGTATAGTACCATGCCACCATCGGCTTCTTAAAGGCGTGCTTGCCCGTGTTGACGGTGAAGTCGGCATAGTCGCGGATAAGCTGGTAGAGGTCTGTGCCCGTCGTGGCAAGGGCTGCACCGAGGATGAGGTAGCTGTGGGCGTTGCTGAGTTTGGTGTCGAGGGTCGTGCGCACATTGTTGAAGCCCTCCGCACCCTTGGTGATGAGCGACTGCTCGCCATAGCTCGCCGTCACCTGTGCCAGGGACTTCTCCTCTTCCTTCTTAAGGAGCTTATGCAACGAGATCAGAGCCTCGATGGTCGGCTGGTCATTGGGGTAGTCAAAGGCGAAGGCTTTCGACGGGTAAAGGATGGCAACGGCCAGGATACATATTATAATGGTATGGTACTTCATGGTTCTGTTGGTTTTTGATAGTGAATACTCCCCTCTCTTTGGGAGAGGGGTAGGGGGTGAGGCTTTCAGAGTGCTTTCCAGTCCTGAATGAGTCCGTCTACGATATATTTGGTCTCAAAGACCGTGGCCCAGGTCACGGGGTCGAGGGTATAGAAGGCGTCGTTCCAACTGCCATACTCGCACATCATCACCATTACGTCCATCTTGTACTTCATCTCCAACAGACGCGAGTAGATCTTGTTGGCCAGCGTCAGACGGGTATAGCGGTCCATGAAGTTGTAACCATCGCCCTGACCCATATTGTAGCGCCCGCCGCCATCGGGTATCTTCTGGCGGATGATGGGGTTGTCGGGCAGACGTACCTTGCCGTTGTTCACGATGTCGATGAAGTCATGGATAAGGCCTTCTGTCTCGATGACGACATCCGCGAGCTCGTTATAGCAAAGTATGGAGTTCTTCACCGGGTGTTTGGCTATGAACTTGGTCACCGTGGGTATGCCCGAGAGAATGTCGGCACTGAGCAGGAAGATTTCCTTGTAATAGACGGTCTCCTCACCGAAACCCTTGACGTTGGTCATCGACAGCTGGTAGAGTTCCTTGATGCCTTCCATCACAGCGGTGTACTGAAGCGTTTTCTTCTTTTTTTCCGATATGGTGTCCAGCCGCTCGTTGTGCTTGTTCTCTATGATTGACTGGGCGGTGGTGTTGGCGGTGACCTGCGCCGTCGTCCAAGGGTCTGCGACCGTCTTCCAATAAGCGGAGGCAGGGAGGGAAAATGCACACGAAAGTGCCAGCAGCGCAGCGGATCTTCTTATCATTCTCTTCTTCATGGCATACTTGCTTAAGGGGTTAAAGTTTTTGTTCAACTGCTCTCTGAAATACTTAAACCACTATCAATAACTCTTTGTTGCTGATTGACTTGCACGGCAAAGTCGAGGTAACGCTTGAAGCCAAGACGCCTGCGGTCTTCCTCTATTTTAGTGATGGCAGTCTGGATGTCGCCATAGTGCCGCTCGTAGACTTTCAAGGCTTCTTTCTCAGCTCGCTCGGTGGTGTAGGCCCAGTAGCATTCGGGCGGTTCCTCCACACCATAGACATCGGAGTACTGGCCGCGGCAGATCCACACCTCCTTAAAGTAGCTGCGACCGTCGTGGTTGTTGAGGGCGTTGACAGTGAAGATCTGCAGCTTCTGTACCTGCGTCAGGCCGAGGATGGCACTGATGTCGTCATAGCGGTCCTTGAACTTGCTCTGGTCGAGGAGGATTTTCACATCACTGTTGTTGATGATGGCTTCCTTGACGATCGGTGAGTCTATCACGTCATTCAATTCTTGGGTCACGACCCCGGCGATGCCGTGGAACTTTCTGACCGTCTTATAGAGGTATTTGATATATTCCGCCATGGTCGGTGAGCTGATGGCCTTCCATGCCTCCTCGATGATAAGGGCCTTGCGGCCTTTCTTGATGCGCATCTTCTGAAGGAACACGTCCATGATGATGAGCACGACGATGGGGAAAAGCACGGGGTCGTCCTTGATCTTGTCAATCTCGAAGACGATGAACTTCTCATCAAACAGACTGGCATCCACGTCGTTGTTCAGCGTGTGCTCCAGTTCGCCACCTTTATAGAACTGTTCTAATATCGCGGCGAAGTTGTCGATGTCGAAGTTGATGCTCTTCTCTCTCATAATCTGCGGAATGCGCTCCAAAGCGAACTCATAGTAGCTGTTGAAATTTAGCTCACTGACATTCATTTTCTGTCGCTGTCGCTCCATACGGTCTATACGCTTCTCGATCGTGATAAGGTAGTTGCCCTCGATGAGCTGTGGCATCAGGCGCATGAGCTGGCGGTTGGCGGCAACCTTCTCGCCGTCGGTGGCGGCCTTGTCGTTGATGAGGTCGTGGAGCTTGTCCACCTTTCGCTTTATTCTTGCGTAAGTTTCCTTCTCCTCAGCAGCACGTAGATCACCATCACCGGCCATACCACGGTCAGCAGCAGGATTGAAAGAATCGTATTCACTATCCGGTCCGCCAAAGGCAGATGGATCTTCGGATGTTTCGGTAGAGGTGGCTGTTTCATACTCACTATGTTTGTATTTTTCTTCCAGTTCCTTGCTGTGCTTCTCGTAGGTGCCGTTCTTCTTGTCTTCTAAGAGAAGGCGCCTGCGGAGCTGGTCGCGCTCTGCATCGGTGAACTCCTTGAATGGTGTGAAGTAGGACTCGTAGTACTCGACGATGGTCTGGTTGATGATCTTGTCCTCTATCTTCGTAGGTGCCTCGGTGCCTTTGAAGATGAGGAAAATGAGAGACTTGAGGAAGTTCTTCTTCTCGCCGAAGTTCTGGGCGTACTCGGTGTCCGTTATCTTGAACGGGTTCATCGAGATGGGCTTTTCCTTTGAGTAAGAGATATATGTGCCTTTGAAATAACGGCATATGCCCTCGTAGCTGTCGCCGGTATCGACCATCACAACGTCGGTATTCTGCTCCAGAAGCTGGCGGACGACCGTGTTCATGTGGAAGGACTTGCCGCTGCCGCTTGGGCCGATACAGAAGAAATTGGCGTTGTCGGTCATCTTCACGCTGCCTTCCTTGCCGGTGATGTCGATACATACGGGCAGACCCTGGCGGTCGGTGTAATAGGTCTTCAGCGGTGTGTCCTCACTGTGCCGCTGCCGTTCCTTGTACATCAGGCAGAGAGCGGCTTCCGAGAGCGTGAGGAAGAGGTTGTAGTCGGGGTTGAACGAGTAGGCATTGCCGGGGAAGGAGTCCATGAAGAGCTCCAACTGGTTGTAGGCACTCTTGCTCGCGAAGATGCCGCATTCGTAGAGACGGGTCTCAATGAAGGAGGTAACGTCGGGCAGTCGTTCCTCAGCACAGCCTACAAGAAGATTGAAGTTGGTATAGACGAGCAGACGGCTGTCCTGGGCAAGGATGTCGAGGACGGCCTCTATGTCGGCCTTGGCAATCTTGTTGCTGGGGTCGGGCATGGAGCCGTGGCGCTTGGCCTTGCTCTGCAGCTTGCGGAGGAGCTTGCGCTGCTGCGGTATCTGAATGACCTGGTTATACACCACGCAGTCGGCACCGGGGATGGCACCGAGGAACGAGAGAAGGTCAGTGGCTATCGGGTAGCCGTTGACAAAGGAGGTGCGGTAGGGCTTGATGAGCGTGGGCAGGTCGATTTCGTCAACATCGACGATGTCGAAGGACTTCACTACGTTGCGCCCCATACGCAGGCAGTCCTCGCCGGACTTGAAGCTCTGCATCGAGAAAGCGCCACGGCGGAAGTTGAAGGCCATGAAGCGGTGGAGATACTCGTTGACCTCGTCCTTGCTGAGCTTGCGGTGCCACACGCCACGGGCTTTCAGGACATCCATGACCTTGCCGACCTTGGAATGAAAGTCGAGCCATGACTTGGGGTCGTACTTCACGAAGGCGGACTTTACCGTCTCCTGCGTGATGATAAGGTAGGTACGGATCTCTGTGTAGGGCCGTCCGTTGAAGTAGCGGAAGTAGCTGCGCGTGAGGAACTCCATGTCATCGGTGATGTCATGATGGTAGCTCTGACGGCAGAGGACATCCTGCTTCTGAAGGGCATAGCCCTCGCCGAGGGTCTGGACGATGTTGTTCAGCACGTCAGCATAGGCCATATACTGGTCGGAGTCCGTGGCATACTGCTGAACGGGGTTCTCGATCTCGATGATGACGGACGGATTGCCGTTCTTCGAGAAGAGGACGGTGTTCAGCAGCTTGCCTTCGGCATCCCTGATATCCTGAAGCTGTGAGAAAAGTCCGTCAAGCGGTTTCTTATTGTTGGCCATAGAATGGTTGCTGTCTGTCTTGGTTAGTACTGTTCAGTGATTGGCATTGTTGACGGTCACGTCACCTGTCATACATCTTGTAGAAGTAGTAGATGCCGGGATGCCGCTTTTTGTTGTGCAGGCCGCCTTTCTGCTTGATGAAGATGCCGAGCAGGCTGACGGCGGCGATGGTGACCATGGCGACGAAACCGGCCAGCTTCCCCAGGATGATGGAGAAGATGATGAAGCCGATGAAGCTCGCGCCGATGGCACAGGCGGCGAGGGTAAGGAAACGGCCCCGGATACCCATGAACTCCAAAGGCTTCTGCAAGCCCTTGAAAACGGGAAAGCCGGTAAACGAGTTTTCCATAGGCGTAGGTTTCTTATGTTTGTGTTGTTGTCCTGTATATGTCGTTTGACGAGATTTCCAAGTAAAAAGGTGTGGGAGCCGACACTTCGGCTTCCCAGCACCTCATGCCCGTTACACAAGTCGAATGACTTGTGAGATCAGTTCTTGCGGTCGATTATCACTCCTTACAAGAGAAAACATAGAAGGTTTATAGAATTCGGACTACGTGGTTTCTTTCTTTTTTAAGTGATCATCGGAGCCTCACGGCTTAATGTTCTACTTGAAGAAAAGAGGCAAAGCCTCTGACATAGCGATAAATGCGACGCATCCGCCAATGGTCAGCATGATGGTCTTCTTGACATCCTGGTCACCATTGCTCATCTTAAAATAGACGTTGAAAGCGCCCACCAGCGCAATCACTGCGGCGATGGCCTTCATCAGGTTGCCTACGGGAACTTGGTAGCCTGATACCTCGGCAATGGCCTTCTGGAAGCCTCCGGCACCCGCGCTCTGGGCGAAGGTGGCGACGGCGCAGAAGAGGAACATTGCGGCAAATGCTGCAAGACGTTTCTTGGGCAGATGCTTGCATGCGCTCACACAAGCGGCCTTGATGGTTCTTAAACTGTTCTGTAACATAGATTGGGTTCATTGTTTACGTTACAATTTAATGACCATATTTGCAAGTAGCGGAAGATGGGTGAGTGCCGCAGGACACGGCCGTCTGAGCCCCTTGCCCTTGACGGGCGCAGCCCTCTTCCATGGCTGTCTTATGGGTGTTGTCTCCTGGTATTGGCTTGAATAGGTTAGGGTTAGTCTTTCCTTGAGGTCAGAAGTTGACGGTGGCGACATTCTGTTTCAGACTGCGTTTTCTCGCCATCTCTATGGCAATCTGCTCATCCTCGTCAATCTCTCTTGGCGCGGATTCAGACTCCTTCCACTCGGACTCGATCATCTTTGCGACCATCTCAACCTTGTCAGCAGAGACACGCTTGACCTCCTCACTGAGCTTCTCGGCTGTCTGGCCACCGCAATAGACGGTTTCCAGAGGCTCTACTTTTGCCTGATAATAGAAGTAGGCAGGGATGGGACGATGCTTTTGGGATTGCTTCGGGATTCCCTTGACGGTGGTTCCTTCAGGCATCTTGTTCTCATTGGCCTTATCTGAGTCTGCCTTGGATGATTCGACGTCAGTGACTACTTTGGACTGAGTCCTCTTTTTATCTTGCCCGGACTTGGAAGGTTCTGACTTTGAAGTTTTACTTTCGTTTGCCGAAACATAGACAACTGGGGAACCAGAAGTAGGATTCTTCTCAGTCTGGTGTTTATTTGCCTCCACGACTACCTTAGGGGATACTGCGTCCTTTTCCTTGGCTGCTGCAATCTCCTCGGCATGCATCTGCTGTCGCCTGAGACGTACCAGTTCCTGGATGCGCTCCCGCGCCTTCACGTCAACTGCCATTGGCTCTGGAACGCTGTCGGTTTGAGCAGCGGATGCCTTTGGCTTGTCAGGTCCATTTCCTGCCGGATTTTCACCGTTCTCAACCTTGTCCTTACCTTTGTCCTTTTCTTTTGACGCGGACACTATGGACTGCCCCGTTGTCTCTGTCGAATTGGGCTTTTCTTCCTTTACTTTCTGTAACGGCTTGACACTCTTTGGCGGAGCATCCTTGTCGATGAGGATGGGCTGGAACTGTCCGGCCTCGTCAGAGATGTCCACATCCTGCTCCTCAGGCTTGGGGATGAGATCTTCCGCATCCTTGACAAAGTAGATGTCGTGGACGAACAGGACCGCATAGATTATAGGATATAGGATGCAGACTATGGAAAAGGCTGCCGTACTGAATTCCATAAGCTTATCCTATTAGCCCGTCGTTTTGTGGGCGCCCGACACTGGTGATGGCATTGCGGCCGAAGACGCGGTCGCCGTACTCGCTGACCTTAGGGACAAAGGTGACAGTAAGGGTCTCGCCCTCGGTAATGGCAAACTCGTCAATCTCTTTCTGTCCGAAGACCTCAAGGAGAATGGCTGACTTGTCTGCATCGCCGGTTTCAAGGACATACTGCTGGGCAGTCCATGTGCCGCCCTTCTTTGTGGGGCCTGACTTCTGAGGCAACGCCCGGGTGATTTTTCCTGTGATCTGCATAGTTTGTTGTGTTAGTGTTGTAACGTTGTTGTTAGAAAATGATTGTTCTGTTTTTGAGAATGAGTCTCAGCAGCTCGCTGCTATGTCAGCTTTCTCTACTTTCAGGTTTGGCAGCGGCTCGAACCTCAGTCCCATGGCCACTCCGTGCTGTTCACGGACGGGACGGCGGCAAAGGCTTTCAGGGTAGTAGAGCACGTTGGGGTCTTCCTCGGAAAATACGTAGCCGAGCTGACTGAGTTTGGCGCGTAGCCAGTTGAGACGCTTATTGGTGCCTACTTTCAGTTTGGTGCGCTGCTCAAGGCCGAAGGTGACACGTGCCCGTTCCCTGACATAGAGCTCTTTACGCTTGCGGCTAAGATTGGCGCGCCACTGCTCGTTGCTGCGGCGCAGTCCCCGCATACGTGCGTAGCGGCACACTGTCTTGACATTTATTCCTGTCCGCTGCGCCATTTCCTTGTAGGTGAGGTTCTCATGCTCCATCTCCACCAAAGCCATAGCGTCACGGAACCGTTCTTTCTGGTCAGCTTTCCAAAGGCCGAGCTTCCGGGCGTGTTGTGTGACGGTCGTCCTGCTGCAGCCCAGCTGGCGTGCTATGTCTGCCAGCCGCTCAGAATGGAACCATTTCTTGAGAAAGTCGTCGTCATCATCGGTCCATTTCTTGTAATGTCCTTCATTGCCGTTTGTCATAGGTGTAAGTTTTTGATTACTTGTAGTGTATCACAAAGGTTATTCTAAAAAGTCCGTGCGGCTTGCTATCATCTGTCTCATGGCCAATTTGTACTTCTCGACATGCAACCGCGCCAGTGTGCAGAGGATAGCCGAGAGATTCCTTTGGCCGTAACCTGCCACAAGGTCATGGTAAAGCTTGTCAGGCATGAAAATCATGTGGCGGTGAGCGGCCTCTTTCTGCTTGCCGAATGCGCTGACGGCTTCCATTATCTCGTCGTGGCTGATATTGGCATGGTCGGTTGAGACGTACTTTTTCTCATCAGCCGTTTTTTGAGACAGGTGTTGTCCTGAAGTAGCCGGGGAAGAGGAGAGGGGGACGGCTTTGTCATTTATGCCCGGGACGGTGTTTGGTGATTCCTTGGCTTTTCTAGCATGCCTTGCTTGTCCGGCATTCTTGTCTACCGCCTCCTTCTTCTTTCCTCTTGGCTTCTCTTTGACTTCGACAGGGAGATTGTCTGATTTCCCAGTCTCCGCAATGCCTGATTCATTTCCTGACTGCCGCCTTTGGTCCTTCCAGACAAAAGTGTCTTCACTCTCGCCGTTAGCCTGCCGGAGAAGATCATTGATATTCCCGTAGTCAACCGAAGGAGGCACTTGGGCAGTCATGGGGCAACCTTCTTGGATTCCCCAAAGAGTCCTTCCCTGAGTGCGGTGTAACACGGGCGCACTATCTCCAGTTGCCGTGGCGTGATATACAGACTGCTGTAACGCTGCATCTCCACACCGGCAGGTATCATTGGCAGGACGGTTCCCATGCTGCCGTAGCGCTCGTTCAGACGCTCACGCGCCTCAAGCTCCTTTTTATTACCCCAACGGCGGTTGATCTGATTGGGCAGGAAGAACAGTGGCGGGACATCCTTGTTGGCCTGCTTGCAGGTCTTGGCCACCACGGAAAGAAAGGGATTGGTGGAGTTCACGCAGGTGTTCTCGTAAGAGAAAGGAACGATGATGGCGTCACAGTTGGCAAACAAAGCCAGAGAGCCCTGATGGTGGAGACTGCCCGGCATGTCAATGAAGAAGTCGAAGTCCTCGTTCCGCATCTTGGAAATCAGTGCCATAGTGCTCTCCAGACTGTCCAGTTCAAGATAGGAAACTACCTGATAAGGAATCTCGATGTCCGGGTGTTCCTCACGTTCCTGCTTGCGCTTCTTGACGATGCTCTGCTGTGGGTCAGCGTCGAAGAGGACGAAACGGTGACCAAGATCGGCAAGGAAGTCAGCGAACATGACACAGTTTGTCGTCTTGCCTACGCCACCTTTTTGGTTGGCGAAGACAAAAATCTTGTTGCCGCTTTTCTGTGGCTTGTCATAATCGAATGTTGCTATACTCATCGGTTTTCAATGTTGGTGATACTTGTTTCGGGTTTGCCACAACTGCCAACGGTGCGTATGCCACCGCAGGGATAATTCATGTGTGACGAAAAATTGACGCGCTCCTTTTTGGCAGGCCGGTTATGGAGAGGAGCTTGGCCCTTAACAAGCGTGACCGATGAATGGTCTGCTGTTTTCGGTGGCAAAGATAAGGACAATTTCCCAATAGAGCAAGTATATGGAAGAAAAACAAGCTGAAAGCACTGATTTTAGGCGTTTTTTCTACGTTTTTTAAGAAATTGACGCACAATGTGTTACGAATGTCCACTGTTAGACGTTGCCGCTGCGTTTTTCTGCTACAAGGCTCACAGCTGCTCGGCTATCTTTCTCACCTTATATATATAGTCCTTGGCACTGGCATAGCCGATACGCTTAAGGAAGGTATAGTAGCCCTCACCGTCGCGGTGCTTGTACTGTACCCAGTCGCGGTAGGCTATCACGGACTCCTCCCAGTGGTCGAAGGTATAGTAGCCCTTGGAATGTCTGAGACCGAAGAGGTTGTTGCCTTCACGGCATAGACGGGAACGGAAGTTGCCGCTCTCCAACAGGGCTTGGGCAAGGACTATCTTCGGGTACTTGACTCCATGGCGCTTGAGGGCGGCATAGAGATTGGCAATGGTTAGCTCGTCCCTTTGCGGATTTTTCTTTTCACCGCTCAATTCAGCCAACAGCCTGTCGCACTCGATGACTTTATCACGGAGGGCCTGAAGGAATGGAAGCGGATCAGTGCTTTGCCATGCGCCGTTGCCGTCCAGCCGCTGAAGGCGGATGTGCAAGTGGTTGCCGGTGCTGCGTCCGCTGGAGCCGACACGGCCAACGATGGTTCCTGCCTGTACCGCCATCCCCTGTTTAGTGTAGATCTCACTGAGATGACCATAAAGACATTGTATGGTACCGTGGTCGAGGATGACATAGTTGCCGTAACCGGTGTCGCCGTGCACCGTTTTTACCACGATTCCCGGCAACATTGAGTAGACGACATCGTGGCCACCTTGCAGATCAATGCCGTCATGGAACTTGCGGCACCGGGTGAAGGGGTCTGTACGGTAGCCATAGGAGGAGTTTATATTCACTAAATTCAATGGCATACAGACAGTTAGACGGTTTTTGATAATATAGAAAATCATGCTGTCAGAAGGGCTGAGAAGCGGCTTTTCCGGCTCTGCGGCTGACTGATTTTCATTTTTCTCAAAACTTTTTTTGCCCTTTTCTTGCAGAAAATCTGCTGATTTTTTGGTTTTAGACTGATGTTTGCCTATCTTTGCAGCGGTCAAACCAAAACTGAAAAGCTGAAGGAGACTTTTCTTCTCAGGTGATTCCTTCTCCTTCATCCCCGAAGTAACGTCACGGACGTAAGGGTCCGTGGAAATGGAAAACGTGTCGGCATCAAGGCCGACGGACTGAATCGTGTGAAACTGTGCCGATACACGCAAACTCCAAAAGGACAGCAGCATGACGGTAAGGCACATTGTAAATTGTCTCATGGCAGTAGTATGTGTTTGTGTTTTACATAGATTTGGTGCAAAGATAATGCTAACCAACAGATTAACCAAACAAAAGACGATGAAAGAAGAACCTGTACCATTCGAGAAATTTGCGAAAATCGGTATTTACCCAAAGGATTTGGAGAGAATGCCCCAGGAACTCCGCGAGCCGATTCTCAGCGGTCGCATCTCTCCGCTCATGCGTGTCAACGTACCCGTGGGGGACAACTCAAGCGTTTCCGTGCCGATGAAAATTCAGCTTGTAAGAGACAAAAACAATGAGCTGCAACTCATTGCCTATCAAGTGCATAAGGAGATAGACAACAAACTCCGACTTACTGACCAGGAGCTGGAGCGTGTGAGACGTGGCGAGGTCATCCGGAAGGAGTTTCAGGAGGGTGACAATCGTAAGATGCGATATGTGCAGCTGGACAAGGAAACGAACTCTCTGATGCGCCGCGATGTTGCAAGTGTTAAATTTGATGAAAAACTTGCCGAGATGGAGAAAATCAAGGACATTGGCCTCGGATGGGGACAGAAGGAAGCTGCCGCTTTGGGCAAACCTGTGGAACTGGAGGTAGGAGACCAGAAGGTGACCGTGGGTGTTGACCTTCGTGAGCCACAGGGGTTCAAAGTCATGCACGGAGACATGGAGGAATGGAAGCGTCAGCAGGCCATCCGATATGACGATGCCAACGAGGGCTACATGGGCTACGTGCAGACCGACGAGAACCGGTGGGAGTACAAGCAGGTCGTTGACCGACTGCGCCACGAGGAGAGCGTCCGGCTGACTGAGAGGGAAAAGACAGACAGGAAAGAGGACAAGAAGAAAGGTCTTTCACTCTGAGCTGTTATCGTTCCTTTCTAACCAACTACAATCTATGAGACTTAAATCACCATGTCAAACAAACAAGAATGTACGTTCACCTCCGTAGCTCCGTACCCCAAGGTGCGTCAGCTGGCGCACGGGCTCAAGGATGGTGATTACGCGAGTATCTGCAGGGCTGCGGATATGATGGCGGACGGGATTAGGGAGATGGCGGCAGGACGCAACTGCGTACTGGTGCCTATCCCTAACCACCACGGGAGGGCGGTATATACCAAGACGCTCGCCAATGAGATTTCCCGAAGGACAGGCATCCCAACATGGGACATCCTTTCATGCCGGCCGCACATGCCGCTGCACTACGCCAAGAAGAATGACCTTAAGCCGGAGGGCATATACCTGAAACTCAATCTGTACAGACAAGTGCCGGAGCAGTTCACGCCAATAGTCATAGACAATGTGCTGGACACCGGCTATACCGCAGGGGCCGCCATCAAGGCTGTAGGACATCCGAACACGATGCTCGCTGTCCTCGGACATACCAAGAACCATCTGACAAACAAGAACTTTCAGTTTAACCAAATTCCTACTAACATGGAAAAGAAGATGCAAGAACAGCCTTCTGACAAGAAGCAAGTGAAGAACAAGACGGACACACCGTTAGCGGTGTACCAGCGGCTTAAGAGCAAGCATCCCGACGCGCTGATTCTTATGCGCAACGGTGACTTCTACCGCTCGCTGAATGAGGATGCACAAAAGCTGTCCGATACGCTGCGCATCCCGGCACAGAAGCCGAAGTTCAAGAACGACGGGGAGCTGATAGCGGAGTTTCCTCATCATGCGCTCGACGTTTACCTGCCAAGGCTCATCCGGGCTGGCAATCGCGTGGCGATTGCTGATATGCAGGAGCAGAATAAAAAACAGACAACAAACCGAACCAAAAATCAAACTCAAACCGATACAATGGAAAAGAAAACAGAGAAGAAGAAAACCAAGGCGAAAGAAGCCAAGGTTGAGAAGACTGAGAACGAGGTCAAGAAGACTGAGACTGCCAAGGTTGACATGGCTGAGACCAAGAAGTCTGAAAAGTCTGTGGAGCAGTCCGCTGACCAAAAGGTTCATAAGCCGCGAGAGCCGCAGATGGTGACGGTCAATGGTGAGAAGGTTACCCACGGTCATGCCTTCCAAAGCAACCAGGATCCGAACAAGTGGTATTTCACCGCACGTCTCGATGGGCAGCAGCTTCGTCCACAGCTTATGAAGCCGGAAGATGCCGCTGCCTATCAGAAGCGTGAGGTAGGCGTAGAGACTCTCATGCAGACTTATTATCCTACCAAGCTGGCCAGGAAGGTCACGCCGGAGGAGTACAAGGCCGACAACAAGCTGTCCGACGGGCGCGTCATCGACAAGATGGTGGTCTATAAGGAACATGATGAGCACCGTCAGGATGTGGGCAAGTACAAGCTCTACACGCAGGTGGGCGAGCAGAAGATGTCGCGCACGATGTCAAAGGAGGACTTGAACGCTTACTTCGACCGAGTGACAACGCCGTCCAAGCTCGTGGAGAAGAACTTCGGTGAGCAGCTGCACCTTGCTTCCTTCTACAATCAGTTCAAACTGGCGGAAGGTGTCAAGGATGTGCGTATCGCCAAAAGCCAACAGGGCGACTGGACGGTCTCCGCTGATCTTGGCGACAAAGGCGTAACAAGCAAGGCCGTGCTCTCGTGGCATGACAAGCAGGCGCTCTTCACGTCAAAGACCGCCACGAAGGAGCAGCTGGCCGCACGCTATCTCAATCCCGAAATCAAGTCAATGGTGGCAGAGAAGCAGACACAGAAGGCTGCCATGAAGGTCTAATCTCTCACACAACACAAGCACATTTCCTAACCTTAACAACACAACACGACTATGAACAACGAATCATTTGAGAACCTCGTACAGTTGAAACAGGACGGCAAGATCGGATGGTGCGAGCTTGCCCTCCGCAGTGAGCACGCCGCCCCTTACATCCAATGGTGTGATGACCACGGCATAGAACCCGATGACAACAACGCTGAACTCTATCTGGAGCAGACGGAGGAGAAACTCTATGGCGACGAGCCGGAAATGGTAACGGTTTAAGTTGGAGCCTGCTTCAACAACTAATTCTGTTCTGATCTTACAACTATCCTTAAACAAGAGCCTCTGACGGCATCACCATACGAAGGAGATGCCGGGCTCTTTACTAACCAGACAACACAGACACTATGCAAGACAGAAATGAAAAGTCAGCAAGGGACTTTAAGTCCGGCGGTGACAAGGCTGTAGAGAAGTTCGCAGAGATGATGATTGACCGCATGAAGTCGATGAAGGCATCTGACTGGCGGCAGGGATGGACGAATGGCAAGGGCACGATGCTCGGTATGCCACAGAACCTCAGCGGACGGAACTACTCGGGCTCGAACTCTTTTTTCCTACAGATGGACACGGCGATGAACGCTTACCGGACACCTGTATACATGACGTTCCTCCAAGCTCAGAAAGAGAACGTGCGCATAAAAAAGGGAGCGCAGTCGATGCCGGTCATCTACTGGGATCTCAATATCAAGGATGACCGTGGCAAACGTGTCTCCGAGGCTGACTACAGACAGATGAGCCGCGGTGAGCAGAAGAAGTGCGAGGTACGTCCGTTCCTCCGTGCTTTCTCCGTGTTCAACGTGGATCGTGCGCCCATAATGGCAATGCTGTAAATACCTCTGTGGCAAGAGGTTAGACTAGGGTTCAATGCTCAAATGTAAGTTCTCAAATCTGCGTATATCGAAAGATAGCACAATGAACTAGAAACTGCAAAATGAGTATTAAAGTCTACTTCCATCCGATTAACCGGAGGAGGAAACTCCGTAAGGGAACATAGCACGTCGGAAGTGATTTGATAGATTTTAACAAAATAAGTTACATAAGGGAACTTAATAAAATCCAAAGAATCCAAAGCAGAAAGTCAGCTAATAGCTAAGCTGCGACTGAACTGTCTGGAAGAAAGACAGATACAAGGATGAAACCTGATTGGTTGAACGATAATTCAGCGGCACAAGTTGAAGCGATGACGAAAGGCTATTGCTCTGTCATATCATGGTACTGCCTCATAATGGTCGAGTGAGAAGCAGCAAGAACCAACCATGACGCAGCCGCAGTAAGCGGAAAAAGAATGTAAGTCGCATCCGATAATCTGTCGTGCCAAATAGTTACAGCATGTGCTAAATGGGGATTGCCTAAGTTGGAACGCCGCAAGGCTATAGGGGTGGGCTCTTGAATATCCAATATGGCAACGGAGTTCCCATAGTAGTCTGAGCAAGGGAAAGCCTTGTACATGGCGAAGGGGAACAGTATTCAATTTTAATCACAATCAAAAGATAACGTGAGAGACGTATGAGAAGTCCAGAGATTGTATTAAACACTCTTAGTGTTCACAGTAACGTACAAAGCTACAAGTACGAAAGGCTGTATCGTATTCTTTTCAATAAGGAGATGTACTATGTCGCCTATGAAGCCATTCATTCCAATATCGGTAATCTTACCGCAGGAGCAGATGGAAAAACTATGGATGGCATTAGCATTCCCCTAATTGACAAGTTGATAGACTCATTACGAGATGAAAGCTATTCTCCAATGCCTGCAAGAAGGGTATACATACCAAAGAAGAACGGCAAGCTCCGTCCGCTTGGTATCCCTTCTTTCTATGACAAGTTGGTGCAGCAAGTAGTGAAGATGATTTTGGAAGCTATCTATGAGGGACATTTTGAAAATGTCTCGCATGGTTTTCGTCCAAACAGAAGTTGTCACACTGCCCTTATTGCCATACAGAGAACTTTCACAGGTGCTAAATGGTTTATCGAAGGTGACATTAAAGGTTTCTTTGATAATATTGACCATGATGTACTTATAGAAATTCTCAAAGAAAGAATTGCGGATGATAGATTCCTTCGACTCATTCGGAAGTTCCTTAAAGCAGGTTATATAGAAGATTGGAAATTTAACAACACGTACTCAGGAACTCCACAAGGGGGTATCATCAGCCCTATATTGGCTAATATCTACCTAGACAAGTTCGACAAGTACATGATTGAATATGCCAAGAACTTCGATAAAGGAGAGTGCAGACAAAGGAATGATGAGTACTATTGTCTTAATACAAGAGCGGTCAACCTTAGAAAGAAGTACCGAGCAGAGAAAAACAAAACTGTGAAAGCACAATTGCTAAAAGACTTGAAGGCAGTACAAAATGAGAAGCTTAGCACCGACCCTCAAGACCCTATGGACGAAAACTATCGAAGGTTGAAGTACATAAGGTATGCAGACGACTTCTTGATTGGTGTCATCGGCTCCAAAACGGATTGCGAGAAGATTAAAGCTAACATTGCTGAGTTTATGAGCAGAAAGCTGAAATTGGAACTATCCGAAGAGAAGACTCTGATAACCCATTCAAGCGATAATGCAAAATTCTTAGGATATAACATTACAGTCCGTTCTCTTGATGTTCGAAAACGAACTAAAAAGGGAAATCTGCAGAGGAATTTCAGAGGCAAAGTAAGACTCAATCTGTCATCCGAAACAGTAAAAGCCAAATTGATTGCATACGATGCCGTCAAGTTCGTTCACGAAAATGGCAAAAACGTATGGAAGCCAAAGGCTAGGACTAAGATGATAGGAATGAAGCCGGAGGATATGCTTGCAACCTATAACTCGCAAATCCAAGGTTTCTATAATTACTATTGTATTGCCAATAATGTCTCATCAACATGTGCTGACTTTGGTTACATCATGGAGTATAGTCTCTATAAGACTCTTGGTCAGAAACTCAGAATGACAACCAAGCAGCTTTTAGATAAGTACTGCAAGGACAAAGACTTTGTAATCACCTATAAGGATAGCAAAGGAAATGAAAGATGCAGGATACTATACAACGGTGGATTCAAGAGATTGAAGGGATATAAAGAAGAATATATGGATGAAATCCAACGAAGCGTCTTTATCCCCAAACCACGACTTGCCGAGCGACTAAAAGCTGGCGTATGCGAATTGTGTGGCACGAAAACTGATGTTGTTATGCATCATGTCAGAAGGCTTAACAGCCTTGACGGAAACACCCCTTGGGGTAGGAAGATGCTGCAACAAGGAAGGAAATCTCTTGTCGTCTGTGAATCGTGCATGAAGAAAATTAAGCTTGCACAAAACAAGACCAAAGCTAAGAAGTAAGAGTGATATTGAATATGGCAAGCCGTATACATGGAGACATGTACGTACGGTTTTGAGGCAGGTATGGGGAAACCTGCCGCTGCAAGGCGGTAAGGCGTCCTATACCAAGCCTACAAACTAATCTGGAGGAGGTCAACAAGGAGAAGTACGATGCCATCGTGGACCGCTTCAGGGGCCCGCAGCTGCGTGACACGGCCGGTATGTACGAGAACCGTGCCCTCGACCGTATGTTCGAGCGGCAGGAGTGGATATGCCGTGTGCAGACTGACAAGATCGTGGACGGGGCGTTCTACTCTCCGGCACGTGACATCGTCATAGTTCCGAAAAAGGAGCAGTTCAATATCGGCAAGAACGCAGAGGAAATTTTCAAGGACGGAATGGAGTATTACTCGTCGGCTCTCCATGAGATGACGCACTCCACGGGTACGGCCAACCGGTTGAACCGTGACAAAGGCGCGAAGTTTGGTGACGCTAAGTACGCCAAGGAGGAACTTGTGGCGGAGCTCACTGCTGCCATGGTGGGCAATGCCCTGGGCTTTGACAAGCGTATCCTCAACAACAACGCGGCCTATATGGACGGATGGATAAACGCGCTGCGTGAGGAGCCGAAGTTCATTGTGTCGGTTATGGCGGACGTGAACAAGGCCTCTAAGATGATCCTTGAGAAGATTGACGAGCAGAAGATTGCTCTTGGTGAGACGCCAATCCTAACAGAGAACCAGCGTAAGGTGGGGCTGGATCAGAGCGCCGACGCTGCAAAGAAGGAGTGGCAGCAGCCGCATGACATTGCGCTATCAGCAAAGTTCGACAGTGCCTCCATCTACAAAAGGATGGACGGAGGCTATGCGGTGCGTGCTACCTTCGAGGGGCAGGACCTCGGTGTGAAGCCTATCAGCAAGATTACGGGTATCAGATATGAGATGATGCCGACGGGTGCGCTGAAGGACCAGATGCTGCACGACACGGTAGCGAGGAAGTTCGTTGGAGAGGTGCGTGAGATACGAGAGCAGAAGCAGCAGAACAAGGAAAGCAAAGGGCTTAAGTTGTGAACAGGTTGCAGTATTTGTGGATAAGTCACTGACAATGTGTGCGTTTTACAGAAATCAGCAACATTTACTATAAGTCAATCATTGTTTCTAACTTCTAACTACTAATGCTATGTCTTACGTATCTTTTCAGGAAATGAAGCCGAGGGTGGGTATCGATGATGTAGCGTTCTCGCTCGGCTACAAGCTCAACAGGCAAGCTGGCGTGGGACGGTACATAGAGCTGATACTGCCCGACGGAAGGGGAGAGAAGCTCGACACCATCGTCATCTCGCATCCGCAGGAGAAGGACCGGCAGAGGTACTTCCACCGAAACACCGGCAAACGGGGAGACGTGGTGGACTTCATCGGTGAGAACCTTAACCGCTTCAACAAGTACGGGCGGAACCAGTGGGAGGTCATCGGTAAGGTGATGGCGGACTTTGCCAACATGCCCATCATTGACAACCATGACCGTGGATATGCCGGGGGACTGGGAAGTCTTAATCCGGTGTTCAATCCCAAACGCTACACGGCACAGTCGCTGCAAGGCAACATGGACTATGCCATGGGGATCTTTGAGGACCGTGGGCTGAATCCGGAAACGGTGCGGCTCTTCGAGAGGCACATTGCCATTGTCACTGACCAGAAGAACAAGAATGGTCTGCCGATGATTGGCTTTCCTTACCGTGAGCCGAGGTTCAGTTCTGATTTGGTAGGCTATGAGCTGCGGGGCGATCGTGGTTTCAAGGGCAAGGCGGCAGGGACGAACTCGACGACGGCGGTATGGACGGCGGGCATCCACTCGGCGCTGAACAATCCTCAAATGGTGCGGCATGTGTACTTCTGTGAGTCGGCCTTTGACGCGATGGCATTCTATCAGGCTAACCATGCTAAGATTGACCTTCCGCACTCGGCATTTGTCTCAGTGGGCGGCGCGCTGTCAAACGGGCAGGTGTCGGGACTGATGAACCACTATTGCATGGCCAAGGCGGTGGACTGTTTCGATAATGACCTGCCGGGGCGTATCTACGGGATGCGCATGGCGGCTCTTCTCGACGGCAAGAGGCTCAGCGTCATTCAGATGGGTGATAACCTCAGGCTGGAGATGGAGGGGAAGGCCTTCGACATGCCGGTGGGCAAGGCATCGGTGGAGGAGCTCGGCAAGCACGTCAAGCTATCGGACCGTATTGAGGTGATGAAACCGCCGGTGAACTACAAGGACTGGAATGATGTCGTCCGGGGGATGCCTTTGGATGCTCTGCAGCTCAAGACGAAGTTCCAAAGGGATGAGAATCTCGCGAGGATAAGAACGGAGCTCAGGGAGCGGAACGAGTGCAAGAGCAGTTTCAAGATGTAACACCTTATCATATAATGTATGACCATGATGAAACGACAACTTCTTATTCTGACTTTCATGCTGGGACTTGCCACGCCTGTCATGGCACAGCAGACAGACCCGACGCTCACGGCGGCAGTGGCGACGCAGACGGATATCCTGCGTAAGATTTTCAAGACGCGAGACAAGACGCAGAAAGAGATCATCGGCTCTGAGGTGGCGGTGACGCTGGCCATGGAGCGTATGCACTCTTTGGAGAAAAAGATGTTGGAATACCTGCAAAATGCGCAGGGTGCCATGCAGAACATCTATCAGATCAAGCGTGCGGCGGAGCTCGTGGGTATGGAGATACCTAAGAACATGGCACTGCTGAGGAAGTCCTTGCCCGGACATCTCAAGGGTACAGCCATCGCAGTAATGGTATCAGACGAGCTCGCCGATGCCACAACGCAGATGCTTACGCTCTTTCCGTTCATGAAGCAGCTGGTGACAAGCGGCTCGTACAATGTCACCAACAGTGACGGAAAGACGGAGAAGCACAAGGTCAACCTGCTGAACTCGGCGGAGCGGTACTATGTCGCCAATGAGATCGTAACCCGGCTGGAGACCATCAACACTGACCTTTGGCTCCTTGCATGGCAGATAAGAACGCTGTCTTGGAATGACCTCTGGTACGGCCTTGACCCGGAGGGATGGGCGACGGTGATGTCGGGAAAATACATCGTGGAAGGTCTGATATGGGAGTGGAAATACATATAATTCTCGCGTAACTTTTCTCATTATAACCAACCAAACTATTTATTGTTCAACCTTTTATCAATTACAACTATGACAACAATCGCATTGGAAAACAAAAAGAAGATTCGTGGTGTCATCCTTTCTGATGACATCATCAAGGAACTCACGGCCACTGGCGCAAGCCACGTCATGAAGTTCAAGGACGGCAAGGGAAAACAGTATCTCGCACACCTTGAGACGCGTGGCGGAGAGGTAGAAGTGGTGTCCGACCGCGTCTGTCTCGAGCACCGCTGTCCGCATTGTGGCGGCAGGGTGATTGTCACCCGCAAGGGTTACTACTGCGAGCATTGCTTCGACAAGCAGTCGCCCTGCACCTTCCACTGCAACGGCATCCTCAGCCACCGCTTTATCAAGCCGTTCGAGGTGGATGCGTATCTCAGCGGAAAGCCGGTAATCATCGACGGATGCTACAACAGCCAGGGACGTATCTTCTCGGCCGTACTTGTGGAGAGTGATGTCTACGGCATGTCGCTGAGTTCGGTGGTGGGCAAGTGTCCTGTCTGCGGTGAGGACGTACTGGTCAGTCCGACCTCGTTCAACTGCAGCAACCACGAGCAGATCGGAGAGCCGTTCCATTTCTCGCTCTGGCGTCACATACGCGGTCATGCTGTCACTCTGCAGGAGCTGCAGGAGCTGTTGGAAGACGGCATCACGTCGCATGAGGTGGTGCTCTTCGATGACAAGGGCTCGCTCTCAAAGGCGTATCTGAAGCTCTCGGAGGACAGAAAGAAGATTGTGCCGGAGTTCAACCTCGATAACTGATAACCCAAACATTCACCTTAACCCAACGTAACATGAACAAGAAGAAAATCATCAAAACGGCGGCGCTCAATGCCGACCTCACCGTAAAGGAAGAGCAGAAGGCAGTGGAGGCATTTCTCTGTGCCGTGTCGGACATTCTCAAGGATGGCAGAGAAGTTCTGCTGCCTGACTTTGGCAAGTTCTATGTGAGAAAATGTGCCGAGCGGCAGGTGCGTAACCCGCAGACAGGAGAGATGATGACGGTACCGGCCACCAGGCGCATACGCTTCAAGCCTTCGGGAAACATCACTCACTATGCCCTCAAGTACGGACTTTAATAGCGGAATCCGATGAAAAAAGCATTTGTATTGATGGCGGCTG
>Ga0310695_10000573_pt1 | contig 94466 bp, 76 predicted proteins | sample RumenRJG_04DNA_FD_203882 | JGI IMG/M metagenome (GOLD analysis project Ga0310695, IMG submission 203882) | Bovine rumen microbial communities from Lethbridge, Alberta, Canada - RJG_04 (v2) (version 2) | ecosystem: Host-associated > Mammals > Digestive system > Stomach > Rumen | place: Canada...
TGTCGGTCTTGCCATGGTGTCCGTATCTTTTATTAATTATACAAATGTATAAATAATATTTGAGACAAACAAGCCCTTCACGCACTTTTATGGGTTAATTGTACAATTTGTTGAAAAATTTACATATTTTTCTTGCTTTTGGAGATTTTATTTCGTATTTTTCGCCCATAAATATCTTACCTTATGAAGAAGTATCTTTCGGTTCTTCTGTTTTTGTTTATTTCTCTGCTTGTCGGAGAACCTGCCCATGCGCAGAAATCGTTCAAGGTTTCCGGTACGGTGACCGATACGACGGGTGAGCCTATTGCGGGTGTGTCTGTGATTTGTCCGGCGAATAAGCAGGGCGCGATTACGGATGCAAAGGGAAATTATATCCTTTCAGCCGCATCTTCCACTACAACTATTCAGTTCTCCTTCATGGGATATAAAACCCTGAATGAGAAAGTAAGTGGCCGGTCGCAGATAAATGTGGTTATGGAGGAAGATGCTGAGGCCTTGGAAGCTGCCGTGAGCATCGGTTATGGCCTTATCCAGAAAAGGGACGATTTTACGGGATCGGCTGTACAGGTAACCAAAGAGCAAATCGCTATGCGTCCAGCCGACCGTATCGATAATCTGCTGGTCGGCGCTGTGCCTGGTATGAACGTTATTGAGGATTCCTCCAACGGTCGCCCTTCGGTGAAGATCCGTATCCGTGGCGACGGCTCCCTCAGTGCCTCCAATGAGCCGCTGTGGATTATTGATGGTGTGCCGGTGTTTCAGGGAACTAAATCGAACTCTGTGACAGGTACATCCTATACGGTGAGCCCGCTTTCTTATATGAACCCGGACGATATAGAGTCCATTACCGTTCTCAAGGACGCCTCCACCACAACATTGTATGGCGCCGACGGCTCAAATGGTGTTATCCTCGTCACGACCAAGGGCTCCAAGGGTGGTGAGGTGAACTATAATGCTTCGGTCCGTTATGGAGTGTCCTCCCTTGACCGCAGTACTGTCAAGAAGATGGTGAGCGGTCCGGAGTATCTGTCGCTGGCCATGGAAGCCTGGACTAATTCTGGCCGTACTCCCTCCACGTTCCCTTACCAGGACAACGAACGCCAGACTTTTTCCAATATGAATTATGACTGGAAAGATGCATATCTGGGTGTGGGGCAAACGATCCAGGCCAACTTCTCGGCTGCAGGAGGCGGTGAGAAGATGAACTACGTGCTATCGGCCGGTTGGTTTGACAGCTCTTCTTATGTGAAAGGCAACAACAAGAATCGTTTTTCGCTTTCAGGGAAGACGGATATTAAATTCTCCCAGAAGTTTAATGCTCAGGTAAAGATGGCTGCCGACTACAATATAGACGACGTTTTCTCTGCCTATAGTTCGTACGATGAAATTCTTCCCATTTTCTCTCCTTATAATGACGACGGAAGCTATCGCTACTACAACTATTATAGCCGAAAAGATGATGGTACGTACGAGGTGGTTCAAGTTACAAACCACGGGAACAAACTCATGACGCGCGACTATGACGAAAATCGGCAGAAAACACTGAATGCAGAAGGCTCCCTGATTCTCACGTTCGTTCCATTCAAGTGGCTTACGCTTACGTCCCATACCAGTGAGCGGCTCATTGCTATTTATGAGTCTGTCTACCATACACGTCGTTCCCTGGATGGCATGAATACGGATGATCCTTCCATGTCCGGTTATTCCAGGCGTGCCGGTGTGTTCAATAGTTCTTTTTATGAAAACCTTCGTGCTAATGCCAAATATAGCTGGAACAAGTTCTCGCTCAATGGTTTTGTGGGAGTAGAGTACAAATCATCAGGGCATTTCTCGCTCAATGCTACCGGTAATGGATTTACCAACGACAGTATTCGGGAAATCGGTTATGCCGATGCTTCTACCCGCAAAGGCACCTCGTCTCGTTCTGAGACTAAGTCTCTATCATACATTTCCAATGCCAATTTCTCTTACGACCAGCGTTATGTGCTTTCGGCCAATCTGCGTCGTCAAGGAAACTCAGGTTTTAGCGAGTACTCCCGTTGGGGAACGTTTTGGGCCGCTGGTATCAGCTGGAACATACACCGGGAAAAGTTTATGAATTTGCCTTGGCTCAATACCCTTCGCGTAAAGTGGACTTATGGTAGTTCGGGTAACTCTCGTGTCGACTCATCCAGCGCGGATGGCTCCTATGTCATTAATTCTACCCACTCCTATGGCGGAAAAGCCGGCTCGGCTCTGAGCAAACCGGCCAATCCGGGATTGCGCTGGGAAAAGACTTATACCAGCGACTGGATGTTTGATTTCGCGGCTTTTAATAATCGTGTGGAACTAAGCGTTGAATACTATTTGAGAAGGACGAAGGAAGTCCTTTACGACGGCCGCGTATCTTCCATCATCACAGATGGAGGAGTAACCCGTAATATAGGTACCATATCTAACAGAGGTATAGAGTTTACTCTGACTACGGTAAATATCCGTAATGCCAACTTCACCTGGACCACCTCCATCAATGGTGCCCACAACCACAATATGATTGAGGAACTGTACAAGGATACGCATACGGGATTTTTTGATTCCATTTGGGTGGCAGGCCAGTCCAAGGATGCCTTCTGGCTGGTACGCTGGGCAGGTGTAGATCCAGTGAGTGGCGCTCCTATGTGGTATGACATCAACGGAGACCTCACGTATAACTTTTCTCTGGACAACCGTGTATATCTGCCGGAGTATTCCAAGGAACCCATCCTGCAGGGCGGTATATCAAATGATTTCCAGATAGGTCGTTTCAACCTGCGCGTCATGTTTGACTATCGTCTGGGCGGTTGGGATTACATTCCTTTGGAAAACGACGGCTCCGACATCATTGATTACACCGGACGTCCTGCTGTGGAAGAATTGAATCACTGGACTACACCCGGCGTGGGAAATGTCAATCCTCAGTTCCGTTATAAATACGGATCCAATAATGACTGGAACTCTACCCGTTCGCTATGGAACACGACCTATCTTCAGCTACGGAGTATTACGCTGGGATATCGACTCCCAGAGAGAGTGAACCGTGCCATGCATGTCAAGAACTGCACCGTCAGTATAATTGGGGATAACCTGTTCCTCTGGACTCCCGGTGCGAGCAAGGATAGGAACAGCTACAAAACGCTCAAGTATTCTGATGGTATGCGCCGGGGATTATCGGCCCAGATTTCGTTTAATTTCTAAAGGTTGCCTGTCATGAAGTCTTTTGCTAAAATTATATCTGTTACAGCCATGGCAGCAGCATTGCTGTCTTGCTCCAAGCTGGAGAAAAAGCTCCTGACGGTGGATGTGATCGGCAAGAACACCATCGAGGGTTTCATGAAGGAATACGACGGATATGTGACTACCGGAGAAGGTCTCCATGCCGAGATCCGCACCTTCTATCCTTACTATATCAAGTATGCCGAGATTGCCGGAGACCTCCTGAACATTACAGCCAGCGCTGACGAAGGAGACCAACTGCTGTTCAATTACCAGATGGAGCAGCATCACGTAGCCACTTATCCCCGTACACTCTGGACAAACGGATGGTCCATCGTTACCCAGGTGACGTATATATTGGAGTATGGAGCCCGAAACTTAGAGCAGGACTGGACTGACTCCGAGAAAGAAACCGTGAAAAAGATTATGGCACAGGCTCATTTTGCCAGGGCTTTAGCCATGTTCGACATATGCAATGCCTTTGCCCAGCCATATAACTATACGGAAGACCATTCCCATCTGGGCATTCCCATCCTGTCGCATGTGGCATCATTTGACGAAGTGCTCCCTCGCAAGACTGTCAAGGAAGACTATGAACAAATCCTTCAGGATTTGGAAGAGGCCAAGCAACTCTTTATGGAGATTGCTGAGGCTAATCCCTCTGCTGCACAGGTGAAGACCATCACGGACCCTTATCACATTTCCTATATTGCTTGTGAGGCACTTCAGGCTCGTATCTTCCTGTTTATGGAACGATGGGAGGATGCCGCCCGCATGGCAAAGGCTGTGATGGATAAAGTGGAACTGAGTCCCCGCAGCGAATACATCAATATGTATCGCAACTCCCAGGCAGTCCCTGGCAGAGAGTCCATCCTTCGCATGAATCACTTCGATGCCAACTCTACGCTTTCCCGCTTTTTTGATCCGGTTCGTGGCGCCAGCTTTGAACCTGCCGACATGATGTATACGCTGTATGATGCCGATGACATTCGCCGTGAATTGCTGACCTATGTTCCGCAAGCGGGTGAGGAAGGCATCTTGCCTGGGACCACGCCTAAAGCTGTGTGCAAGTACCTGTGGTGGAAGCAGGGCATTGCCGATGAAATGGCTCGCGTGCACGATAATTTCATACTTCGTGTGTCAGAGATGTATCTCATTCACGCAGAAGCTGTGCTGCAGGAGAGCGGTGATACCCAGTCGGCGACCGACGACCTCAAGGCTCTTATCGCCCGTGCAAGGGGAGTTGACGCATCGGCTGTTTCGCTGCCATCGGGAAAGGAAGCCCTGCTGGATGCCGTGAAGAAAGAGAGAGTCAAGGAACTCTGCTACGAGGGGCATCGTCTGTTCGACATTACCCGCCGCAAGGAGGATCTGCTACGAACCAACAATTCTTCTGTGAAAGAAGTAAAGTATCCCAACTATCGTTTCGTATTGCCTATTGACCAGTACGAAATGCAGTCTAACGAAAACATGATTCAGAATGAAGGTTATGGCAAACAATAAGTTCTTTACATTTCTCATACTGTTGGCAGCGCTGGTCGGTCTTACGTCCTGTACCGACCGTCCGGACAGAATGTTTCATGATTTCTTCGTGAGCGTGGCCGATGAGACCGGCTCGGAGACGTCTCGTGTACTCTCTACGACCAATAATATGGTGGCTACGTATTATTTTAACCTTGTCTCGGAAGAACGCACTGAGCCGCTTACCGTGTATTTTGACGTGATACTGGGTGATGGACTAAAGGACGGGGTAGATCTGGAATTCCAGACGGCTAACCGCAGCATCACCTTCCAACCCGGGATTTACAAGCGCCCGTTTCGTATCAACTACCTGAATCACACGGTGGACCCCAATAAAGATAATACCGTAACGATTATTATCAAAGAGACGTCGGATCCTAACATAACTATCGGTTATCCGGGCCCCAGCGCCAAGTTCAGTAAACATGTAATTACGAAACATAATTAATATCCAACATTTTAAACACAAAGCGTATGAAAAAGTATGTATTCGCGCTCGCAGCACTGGCCTTGACGCTGGTGGCCTGCGAAAAGAAAGAGGAAGAAAAGGATACGACTCCCGCACAACTGGTATCCTTTCAGCTCCTGAAAGCTGACAATGCTTTCCTGGACAAGGACTACGCTCCGGAGTCCATCTCTGAAAGCATGCTGATCCGTATCCCCGGTGGTGGCATGGACAAAACCTTCACAGCTACTATCACGGTGGGTGAGCATGACAAACTGTATGTGAACGGCAAAGTTATCGAAGGAACCAAGGCCGGGTTCGAGGGCAAGTATGCCGTGGATATCGAGGTCGTCAACTCCAAGTCCGGCAAAACGGCCGCTTACGAAGTGAAGATTGGTAAGATTCTGGAAAACAAGCTCACCAAGGAAGCCTCATATTCTGAGGGATCGGTTGACATGAAGTCTGATGTATTCCTTTCTGTCAACCCTGAGACCCAGAAACCTTATATTCTGTATTCCAGAAAGAGCACGGTTGAGGCCGCACCCGATGCTAATTATCGCCTGGCCTGCGTGAGCTTTGACGGAAAGGCTTTTGCCAGTGTCGGTACACTGGGCTTTACCGCTGACAGCCGTCAAGCAATAGCCTGCGACTTTGCTTTTTGCGGTTCTGTTCCTTATGTGCTTTATTATGGAGAATCTGCCGCCAGCATTCCTGCCGTCCGTAAATTTGATGGCGCGGAGTGGGCTTATGTAGGAGGCAATGAGTGGGGAACAAAAATCAATGGTTCTTATGGGAAACCCAGTCTGTATTTTGTTTCCGGAAACCCTGTTTTTGTAGCTACTGGCAATATTGGCAAGTCAGATTCCGGTTACCGTAATGCCACCATTTTCACTTTTAATGGTGAAGCCTGGAGCAGTACGTCAGGTATTACCGGTCTTCCCAAGTATGGAGCCAAGGGTGGAATCGACGGCGTCTTTTACGTGGGTGTTCCCGCAGTTGGCGCGGATGGAAGCGTTTACGTTGTCACTTCTTCCAACCAGTATGGTTATTACCTTTTCAAGGCATCCAATAACTGGGAGATGCTGGTGGAAAATTTTGTTCCGGAAGGTGATAAGACGTACGGAGTCCCCAACAGCCTGTCTGCCCAAATTGCTCCCGACGGGTCTGTATATGTGCTTGCAGCCATAGCAGGGCAGGGCAAATATCAGCTTTATAAGTATGACAAAGATGCTTCCAGCTTTAGCGCCTGTGGAACACCTGTCAACTTGACTCCGGGAAGCAGCGATACCGTTTCCGAGACTATGAAGATTGGAATCAATCCGGTAAGCGGAGAAATTATAGGTGTTTACGCCAGCACAGAGAAGGAACTCTATTTCGCGTCCTTTGATAAGGAAAGCGGTTGGAATGAATTTGTAAAGGTGGCTGATGCCGGTATTCTTGCCGCTAAAGATGCTTTTGATCTGGCTTTCGCTCCCGATGGCAATGCCTATATCGTTACGGCGAACGGAACAGGTTTCGATGTATTTAAGTACGGTGTAGAGGAAGACATCCTTCCCGAATAAAGCTAATCTCAAGGGTGCTGGGCAATACTCGGCACCCTTTTAATTCTTTTTTGCCTTGAAGCGATTCCTGTCATTTGTGCTGATGCTTGCGGCGCTTACGCTGCAGGCCCGAGATAAATCTCTTCCCCAGCGTGACTCCCTCCGTGTGGGGAAACTGAAGAACGGATTTACTTATTATATCCTTCCCAATTCGTATCCCAAGGGCGAGGCGGTGTACCGTCTCTTTGTGAAAGCGGGCTCCCTGTATGAGGAGGACCGGCAGCGGGGCCTGGCCCATTTCCTGGAGCATCTGGCCTTCAACGGGACCGAACATTTTCCGGAGGACGGTATCGTCCGTGTACTGGAAAGGCATGGCGCTTCTTTCGGCAAGGACCTGAACGCCCACACATCCTACGGCGAGACGGTCTATAAACTGCAACTGCCCACCGGTGATCCGGCCCTGGTGGATACGACGCTGCTCATCCTCAGGGACTGGGCCCGCGGGCTCACCATCGACTCCCTGCAGGTGGAGAAGGAAAGAGGTGTCATCCTCTCCGAACGTCTCCAGCGCCGCAAGGCTGGCCAGGCCGCCAGCGATGCCTTCCTGGAGGAACTGCTGGGGGATTCCCGCTATACTTACAGGCGCACCATCGGCGACACTTCCGTCATCCGGCACTGCACGGTGAAGGATATCCGTGACTTCTATGAGCGTTGGTATCGGCCTTCCCTGATGGCCGTTGCCGTGGTGGGAGACGTAGACCCGGACCTCGTCGAGGCCCGCATCAGGGAATACTTCTCCTCTATGAAGAACGTCCGTCGGCCTAAGCCCGTACAGTACAGCATCCCGCCCTACAAGGACTTTGAGGTGAAGACGGTCTTCGACTCTACCCTCACGGGAATTGAGCTGGACTTTCTTCAGAAGGCCCCTTACCGCCGCCCCGTGGTAACTGAGACCGATTACCGCTCCTACCTCCTGCGCAGCGTAGCCAACCGCCTGTGCAAGCAGCGCCTCGCCCGCATCTCCTTTGAAGGCAAGGCCTACAAGGACGTGAGCCTGGGCGTCTCCGGCCTGCTGGGCGTGACCGACGTCACCGATCTCTCCGTGGAACTGCAGAAGGGGAAGGTGGCCGATGGCATCGCGCAGGCCCTCGCCGCCGCCCGCCAGATCCTGGACTACGGCTTTACCGAAATGGAAATCGAGCAGGTCAGACGCAGCCTGCTGCTCTCTGCCCGCAACCGCACCAACCCGCAGAGCCGGACGGCATCGGCCTCGCTGATGGACGAGGTGTACAATGCGTATTACGTGGGCGACGCCCTCCTTTCGCCCCGGACGGAATATGAGCTTGCGCAGAAGTATCTGCCGACGGTGGACTCGCTCTCGCTCGTATCCTTCATTCAAGACATCTACGCGCGCGGTGCTTTCCACGCCATCCTGCGCGCACCTGCTTCCCTTCGCGGGGAGTGCGGGGGACTGGATTCCCTCATCCAAACATCCTTCGCCCAAAAGGCCCGGCCTTACCGCCTGGCCATGGACATCCCGGCCGAACTGGGCGATATCCCGGCTCCCGGCCGCATCGTTTCCGAACAGTTCCACCCCGAACTGAACCTGGTGGACTGGACGCTGTCGAACGGGGCCCGCGTCATATATCGTCAATCGGCCCTGAGTCGTAATAAGGTGGGCATCTCCGGCTGCAGGGCCGGCGGCTTCAGTGCCCTCGATTCGACGGACTATTACAACGGCATCTTCGCCGACAGAGTGGTCCCCGGCAGCGGCGCCGGTGCATTCTCGCGCGATGGACTGCGCTTCTTCCTGTCGGGCAGCTCGGCATCGGCCCTCTTTGTGGGCGCAGACTCCCGTACGGGCATCATAGCATCGGCCGAGAAAGAGGATATGGAGACCATGTTCCGCCTGCTCTACCTGCGCTGGACGCAGCCGCGCGTGGATGAGGACTACGCCCGCCTGCTCATCCAAAAGTCCGTGGACGCTTACCGCGCCAAGGAACGCGACCCGCAGGAGGAATTCTCCCGCGAGCTGGGCTGGCTGCTCAGCGGCGCCAACTACACGAACGCGGAGATGACCGACTCCCTTATCCTCTCCCGCGTGCAGCCGGAGCGCTTCCTCACGGTCTTCAACCAGATGTACGGCAGCGCCAGCGGCTATGTCTTCGTGGTGACGGCCGATATCGGGGCCGATGAAATCCGCCCCCTCGTGGAGCAGTACCTGGCCGCCCTTCCCGGCGGACCGGCCCGTACACAGCGCGTCGCACCCGGCCGCGTGATTCCGCAGAAAGATACCGCCCTGGTGCGTCATACTTCCCGGACAGAGCGTACGCTTGTGTCCCTGTATTTCCAGGGCGTGGAACGTCCCGGCCTCTCCCAAATGGAGAACCAGATGGAACTGAGCGCCCTCAAAGCCGTGCTCCGCACGGCCTTGATGGCCCGTCTCCGCGAGGACATGGGAAAGGTCTACAGCGTGGGCGTATCGGCCTCCTCCACGCTCGTCCCGTCCTACCTCGAGCGCACCTCCGTGCAGTTTTCCTGCAAGGAAGAGGATGCCGAACTGCTGGTGCAGGAAAGCCTCCGTGTAATGCGTGAGCTGGTTAATAATCCCGCCTCCATGGAACAGACGCTCGCCGATGTGCGCGCGAACCTCAAGAAGGAGCACACCATGAACCTCCAGAAAAGTTCCTGGTATGCCACCTACGTCCGCGACGCCATCTATAACGGAGAGGAAGACTGGACCCTGCCGGAGCAATATCCTTCGTTGGTAGAAAGCTTTACGGCCGAGAAGGCGGCTGCGAGAATCGGCACAATTCTTGCGCAGCCCATGGTCACGGCAATTTTCTATCCACAAAAATAAACATGAAAAAACTATTCTTCCTGGTAGCCCTGCTTGCGAACGCTCCCGTATGGGGGCAAGCGTTGCATATTCATTCAGGCTCGGCCGACCGTGCCTTCCCCATCATGCTCTCTGTTGCGGATTCCCTTTCCGGCGAGCCTGTATCCTTTGCCTCGGTGTATCTTAAACCCGTAAAGGATACCATCATTACCAACTTTACACTCTCCGATGCCAAGGGAAAAGCTATTTTGGATCGTGTGGTTCGCGGGGAATACAACCTGAACGTGGAAATGATGGGTTACAAACCCTACAGGAAGAAGTTTTATTTCACGGAAATCAAGAATCTCGGCAAGATCCTGTTGCAGGAGGATGCCAAGGTGCTGGATGCGGCCAAGGTGACCGCAGCGGTTGCTCCCATTCAAATCAATGGGGATACCGTCGTGTATAACGCTGCCGCTTACAGCATAGCAGAAAGTGACATGCTCAAGGATCTGCTGAAGAAGATGCCCGGTATCGAAGTGGACGAAGACGGCAGCGTAAAGGTGCAGGGCGAGAGCGTGAACCAGATTACGGTGAACGGCCGCACCTTTTTTATGGGAGATCGGCGTGCAGCCCTGGATAACCTTCCCGCCAAGGCCGTGGAACAGATCAAGATCACCGACCACGAAAGTGACATGGAGAAGGTGACCGGCGTGAAGAGGAATTCGGCCACGCGTACGCGCGACATGGACGTTTCCCTCAAGCAGGAATACAAGAAAGGAACCTTCGGTAATGTGCAGGCATCGGCCGGAGCGTCTCTTCCTTCCAAGGAGCAGGACGAGATGCTGGCCTCCGTGCCCTTCCTCTGGAATACCTCGGGCATGCTGTCGGCCTTCGGCGAGAAGGATCAGGTTACGCTGATTGGCAGGGGTGAGAACGTGGATAATGGATCGCGCATCATGGCGCGGCGTTCCGGTGGCCTCACCACCGGCGGCCAGGCGGGTGTCAACTATACCACCGACCGCATCAATAAACTGGACAGCGGTGTCAGTGTGTACTATAACGGATCTTCCAAGGAGAATGCCCAGCGTTCTTCCACGGAGGAATACCCCCTCTCCGGAGATACGGTGCAAAGCGAGCGCACCTCTTCCTCGCAAAATACCGATCATCGCATTACGGCCAGCGTGAGTCTCCGTTCCAATTCCCGGCGTTCGAAGGGCTTCTTATTCTCTTTTGAACCGCGTTTCACTTTCCAGGACGGACGTTCCTCCAGCCTGTCGGCCTCTTCTTCGCAGCTGAATGGAAGCGCCAGCAACAGCGCTACCTCCGAAAGCAGTTCCCATAGCCGTTCCCTGGGTTCACAGGGCTCCCTGATGTTGGCCTTTGGTCGGTTCGCAAAAAAGGGACGTTCAATTAGCGTGAACGGCCGATACAATCTGAACGGCAGCCAGGGGGACAGCAGGGATTACTCCCTTACTCAATATGCCTCTACCGGTAAACAGGAACTGCGTGACCTTCTGTACAAGAACAATGGCGGAAGCGGAAGCGGAAACCTGAGTATTACCTATGGGGAGCCCCTGGGTCAGAACTGGATTTTGCAGGGAAATGTACGCGGCGAGGTATCACGATCCCGGCAGAACAAGAACGCCTTCAATGCGGACGGAAGCGTGAACGATTACTACACTACTGCGTCAGTAAACAATTCCCTGAATGGACTGGGCTCCGTCCTGCTTCAGTACAGTAAAGAGGGAACCATCCTGCAGGCTGGTGTGTCGGTGAGTTCGGATAATCTGTACACTTATTCCAAGTCCCTGGGCCAGGAAAAAGAACTGGGCAAGGGAGAATGGATATGGAACTGGGCGCCCGAATTAAGCCTGAACCTTCTCGGTATTACTGTCCGTTACCAGGGACGTTCGTCGCAACCCAGTCAGAACAGGATGATGTCCCTGCTGGATATTACGGACCCGCTGCGCATCTCGACGGGTAACTTGTACTTGAAGCCCGGGTTTAACCATGATCTTTCTTTTGAGATCAGCAGCCTTCGGCGTCATATTATCCGTGGCGCGTCCTCTGACAGGCTCCTGGCCGATGGTCGGGGAGAGCGCAACAGTATACACTTCCGTATCACGTCCTCCATGCGCCAGAATGACGTGGTTAATGCTACGTGGTATGATGCCGCCCGTGTACGTTACAGCATCCCGGTGAATGCCCACAAGCCTTCCTGGTCAACGGAAGCCTATCTGAGCGGTTACCAGGTGTTGGACAAGCAACAATACTGGCGGCTGATGTTCTCGGGCCGGGTTCTCTATTCTACCAGCATGAGCTATCAGCCGGTGGGGACCCTTCCCGGTATGGACAGCCAGGCCTTCGATTATAACGCCTTTATGGCCGATTTCTGGGGAGACGCATCGGGCAGCCGTTTCTATGACGGCACCAGCGGCTTCCGTGAAAGCTTCACCCGCCAGCTGGGGTACAACGCGAGCCTGGACCTGAGCTATTCCAGCGCCCGTTCGCTGCGTCTTACATTGTCCAACGAGCTTAACGGCTCTCACGCCTGGTATTCCCTGGATGGGAAGGCCAATACGAATACCTATGTCTATTCCTGCTCGCTGGATGCCAGTTATACGACGCCGCATCAGTTTAAGCTGACCGGCTATTATGGCCTGCAGCGTTTCTTCGGATACTCGGACAGTTTCTCCAAGCTGACCCAGAGCCTGAACCTGTCCTTATCCAAGGATTGGCGTTCTCTTACCTTTACACTGCAAGGCAGGGATCTGCTGAACGCCGGCCTCTCGGTGTCCCATTCCGTAAGCGCAACAGGCACGACCGACAGCTATCGGCTGTCCATGGGACGTCATTTCCTGGCCGGTGTCGTATGGCGTTTCGGCCGCATGGGCAGCACGCAGATGAGCCGCGCCCAGCGTGCGTCTTCAAGTGTAATGAGTGATTTTGGTAGATGATGAAAAGAATGGTTATGGCCCTGGTGGGGCTGGTTCTGGTGCTGCCGCTTCCGGCGCAGAAGCTGAGGGTGGCGTTTGTGGGGGATCCGCAGGTGGACAGTGAAACGGAGCTTTCCTATGCGCGCAGGTCGGTGTATCGCGAGCTGCGGGAGAGGAAGGATGTGGATTTAGCTATATTCCTGGGGGACCTGGTGAATGACAAACCGGAGTTGCTGGAGCCTACCCGCGCTACGCTGGATTCCCTGCCGTATGCCTGGGCGTGTGTCCCCGGCAACCATGACCGGGATGTATATAAGGTAAAAGGAAAGGCCCGTGACATGGCCACCTATTCGCAGGTGATCCATACGCCTGACACCAGTTTCGTGCGCTCCGGTGTGCAGTTCATCCTGATGGACGACGTACGCCTTGTAGGAAGCGCCGGCTATGAAGGCGGGTTCCGGGAAAGCCAGAAAGCCTGGCTGAAGGAAGTGCTGGAGGCGGTACCCGAGGACCGTCTGGCCGTTCTGAGTGTCCATATTCCTTTCAATGAATTCGAAGCGCTGGATTCGCTGGAGACAATCCTGGCGGTTCATCCCAAGCTGCTCCTGATGTGCGGCCATACCCATACCATGGCACGCCGCATGCTGAAGTTCCCCGGCGGTCTTGAGGTGGAAGAGGTACTTACCGGTGCCGCCTGCGGCTCCTGGTGGCGCGGCCGTCCGGACCGTTACGGCATTCCCTGCGCTACGCAGAACTGCGGTGCACCGCGCTGCTACTATGTGGTGGATTTCAACAAAGGCGGCTACAGATTGGACTATAAGGTGATTGGGGAACCGGAGTCTGTGAAGGCATCGGCCACCGTCATGGACAGTACCAGGCTGGTGGTGAATGTCTACGGAGGATCCATTGAGGGCGCTGTAGAGGTGAAACTGCCCGGTCATCACGGCTGGAGAACACTTCGGAGGTCGGCCGAACCTGCTCCCGAAGTGCTGGAAACCTATGAATTCAACAAAACCATAACGGGCCGCCGCTCCGGCAACCCGCTCTTTATTCCGATGCTGCGGGCAAAATCCCCGCATGTGTGGTCCCTTGATGACATTCCCGATGCCGCATCGCTGGAGGGGAAGAAGATTCGAGTCCGTTACAGGGACGCATCCATGCAGTTAGGAGAGACGGTTACATGTCGTAGGCTTTGACATCTACCGTAAAACTATTGTCCTTCAACAGAAAGCGGAGCGAGATTTGAAGCGTGTCGTGGCGGGTAAATGTCTGATTATTAAGTAAATAGCACAACTGACGGGTGCGGTTTTGATACCCGTCAGTTGTGCTAACTCGTTAATAATAAGGTAGTTAAGCGCCACGATGGCGTGCGAACAGGCCCTTTGCCAGTGCACTCCCAGCCCTCTACTACTGCACCCGCAGGTCGTAGAAGAGGCTGTAGCTGAACAGGAACAGGATCAGTAAGGCAGTGGCGGCCCACCAGGGCAGGGTGAGGAAGAAGACGAAGGCCCAGAGGAGGAAGGTGATGGGACCGGCGACAAGGCGGAAGCCAAAGCGTACGGTGTTGTGGAAGGCGGCGTCTTTTACCTTGTGGCGGCACATCCATTCGGCCGGGAGCCACATGGGCAGGGACAGAAGGGCTGCGACAAGCCACAGTGGGAAGAGCAGGATCTTGGGGCCGATGGGGATTGCGCACGGGGGCACCTCCGGCTCGATGAGGGCACGCATGCGGCGGGTGAGCTCTTCCAGGAAGGCCTGGTAGCGTGGTCCTTCGGGCATGCCTTCGGTGGCGGCCAGGAAGGCGTTTACGTCGATGGGCTCACCGTAGGTGATGTCGCAGGTGCCTCTATAGTGGAAGAAGTCGCTGTAGTTGATACCCACCGGAACCACTTTGGTGGGCCGGGCCAGGGCGCTCTGGAAGGCCATGCGCGCTATGCCTTTCTGCAGGGGTTGCAGTTCGCGGCCCGGCGTGTGGCGGCCTTCCGGGAACATGCAGAACGGCGTGTTGTTGCCCAGCACGTCCTGCACTTCCTCCATGGTCTCATAGTTGCGCAGCACATTCCGGATTCCGTCCCGGCGGCGGACCATCGGCAGTATCTTGAGAAAGCGGAGGATTTTGGCTACGGCCGGCTGCGAGAAGATATCGGCCCGGGCGCCAAACACGGTGGGAGCATGGCGGCTCTGCAGCACCACCAGGGCATCCATGAGGGTGTTGGTGTGGTTGGGGCAGATGAGCACGGCATCTTCGGACGGAATGGCTCCGTGCACCGTGAGCCTCCGGTAGCTGGCCCGCGTACAGCAGTCTACATAATACCGGAGTACAGAGTAGAGCCGGTCCCTTTCCCAAATCTTACGCATGCTTCGAGTAGTTGAATATCGTAGCTACGGTGAGGCCGGAAATGATGTGCCAGATGCCCCACCAGGCGGTAATCACCAGCATGCCGCCGTGGGGCGGGAAGCCGGCGAACAGGGTGGTGCCCAGCATGAGGGCAAGGCCCAGGCCGGAGTTCTGGATTCCTGTCTCGATGGTGAGCGTCCGGCGGTCGCGGAAAGGAACCTTGCCGATAGTACCCACGGTGAAGCCGATGGCAAGGGCCAGGAAATTATGGATGAACACCACGATGAAGATATACTTCACGCTCACGAGGAAGGCGTCGATGTTGCTGCTGAAGGACAAGACGACCATAGCCACGAAGATGATGATGGAGAGCCACTGCAGGGGCTTCTTGAGGGCCTCGGCCACCTTGGGCAGGAAGTGGCTGGTGAGAATGCCCAGCACCAGCGGAACGCCCAGAAGGATGAAGATGGTCTTGAATACGTCCCAAAGGGGAATGACAAGCGTGGGAATCTCTGCCGTAACGGCGGCGCTGCTCATGTAGATGGAGCCCCAGAGCCAGAAGTTGAACGGTGTGAGGATGACGGCCAGCGCCGTGGAGATGGCGGTGAGCGTAACCGACAGCTCGATATTGGCCTTGGCCAGCGAACTCATGAAATTGGAAATGTTGCCGCCCGGGCAGGCCGCTACCAGAATCATTCCCAGACCCATCATCGGCGAAATCCATCCCGTGAGAAGGACGGCGAGAAGGCAGCTGAAAGCCGGCAGGAGGACCATCTGGCACAGCATGCCCAGCAGGACCGATTTGGGTTTCCTGAATACCTCCACAAAGATGTGCGGCTTGATGCCCAGCGCTACGCCGTACATGACGAATGCCAGGATGATGTTGATGGTGTTCATGCCACCGGCATTCAGGCTCACCTGAATGCTGTCGATGGTGTTCATTACTTCTTGTGTCATAAGGATTGGGTTTTAGTCGGTTATGGTGAGCCCGTCGTAGGCGGGCAGAATGCCTTCCGGCAGCTGCTTCGAGAACTCCTCGTAGGGCGGGAAGGCATGGCTCAGGTGGGTGAGCCAGGTGTGGTGGGCGCCGATGCGCTGCGAGAGGGCAATGGCTTCCTCCAGGGAAAAGTGCGAATGGTGGGGATGGTATCCCACCGTATTGAGGGTGAGGTGCTCCAGGCCTTCCAGCTTGGGCAGTTCGCTCTGGGGCAGCCGGCTCATGTCGGTAATGTAGGCGATGTTTCCCACGCGGAAGCCCAGGACGGGCAGCTGGTCGTGGTAGCCGCGGATGGGGATGATGTCGGGGTTGTCGTGGGGCGCTTCCCGCACGGCGTTGTCGGAGGGGGAGAGGCTGCCATCGGCTTGCCGATAGAAATAGCCGACGTCGTGCACCCACTCCAGCTCTCCGGTATTACCCAGAGTATCTATCCGGAAGGGACGCTCGTCGATGAGGTGCACGTGCCACTCCGGTGCGCCGGGGTACTTGTGGTCGGCGAAAGCGTAGGCGTAGTCGCCCCGGAGCGCTTCCAGGACGCGGGGCTCGCAGTAAATCTCGGCCGCCTTCCGGTCTATATAATTAAAGGAGCGGACGTCGTCCAGCCCGCCGGTGTGGTCCTTGTGCGCGTGCGTGATAAGGATGGCATCCAGGTGACGGACGTCGTGCGCAAGCATCTGGGAACGGAAGTCGGGGCCGGCGTCCACAAGGATCGTGAGCCCGTTGTGCCGGATGAGGGCCGATGACCGGAAGCGCTTGTCCCTGGGATCGGCGCTCCTGCATACGCGGCACTGGCAGGCGATGATGGGCACCCCCTGCGACGTTCCGGTTCCAAGAAATGTAAGTTCTGTCATAGCGTAATCTCTTCCAGCGTGTTCACTTTGGCTTTGTCGTAGGGCCGCTCCACCCGGATATAATTGGAGGTATAGCCGCCCATGAGGCCGTTTTTGACGGACGATTCCCAGAGAACGGTGGTCCTGAGGCCCTTGTTCGCGGCCACGAACTCGCCGTGCAGCCTCTCGCAGAGCTTCTCCAGCCGGGCCACGCGTTCTGTCTTGATGCGGTCCTGCACCTGGTCTTTCCACTCCGCTGCCCGGGTTCCGGGCCGGCGCGAGTAGGGGAACACATGGATGAAGGCCGGGCGCACCCGCTCCAGGAACGCATACGTCTCCTCGAAGAGTTCTTCGGTTTCTCCGGGCAGGCCGACGATGACGTCTATCCCGAAGAATACGGACGGTCCCATCGCCTGCCGGATATAGTCGATGCGGGAAGCGAACAGGGCCGTGTCGTAACGGCGTCCCACCCGTCGCAGCAGCGTATCGGAACCACTCTGAAGCGGAATATGGAAGTGCGGCTGGAACTTGGTGCCGGAAGCAATCCAATCTACGATCTCCGGAGTGATGAGGTTGGGTTCGATGGACGAAATGCGGAACCGCTCGATGCCTTCCACCTCATTCAAGGCTTTCAATAAGTCCAGGAAACTCTCGCCCGTCGTACGGCCAAAGTCCCCCGTATTCACACCCGTAAGCACCACTTCCTTCACCCCCTCTGCCGCAATATTCTGCGCCATCTTCACGCACTCGCAAATGGGAATATTCCGGCTCCGGCCCCTTGCATACGGCACCGTGCAGTATGCGCAGAAGTTGTTGCATCCATCCTGGACCTTCAGAAAACTACGAGTTCTTTCACCAGTACTGTAGGCCCCGAAGGCAGCGGAGGAGGCACTCTCCCCCGAATCCATGCCCACCCTCGGGCGTGTAAGAGGGAGGGGCCCACAGTCCGGGCTCGAAGAGCCCGACGCATGGGAGGGGTCGCGAAGCGACGATTCGGGGGAGAGTGTCTCCTCCGCTGCCGATAGAGGCAGATCTAAAATATACTTCTTTTCTTCGGCCCCAAAGACTTTCCACACGCCGTCAAGGGTGAGGAGCTGCTCTTTGCGCAGCTGGGCATAGCAGCCGGTGACGACGATGCGGGCGTCCGGGGCGGTTTTGTGGGCGCGGCGGATGAGGTTGCGGGATTTCTTCTCGGCCGTTTCGGTGACGGCGCAGGTGTTGACAAGGTACATGTCGGCCTCCTGCGACCAGGGAACGACGTCCCAGCCGGCCGCCTTGAAACTCCTTTCGTATGTGGACGTCTCGGCGTAATTGAGTTTGCAGCCGAGGGTGGTGAATGCTACTTTCATGCGAGAATAAGGAAAACGCACGGGCGCTTGCCGATGGTGACAGGATGCTGTTTCCAGTCGGCGATGCGTCGGGTGCAGATGAACTGGTCCTCGCAGGTGAGGTTGGCCGCGACGCAAAGCTGCGTGTTGCCGCCAAGGCATTGCAGCATGTCTGCAAGGAGGGAATCGTTACGGTAGGGCGTCTCAATGAGAATTTGGGTCTGGCGGGCGGCAGCAGAGCGCTTCTCCAGGTTGCGGAGGGCGGCGCGGCGCTCTTCGGTCTTGGCGGGAATGTATCCCACGAAGGCGAAGGACTGGCCGTTGAGCCCGGAGCCCATGAGGGCGAGCATCAGCGACGACGGGCCCACCAGCGGCATGACCTCAATGCCGTGACGGTGGCATAGCGCAACCAGCAGGGCTCCGGGATCGGCTACGGCCGGAAGGCCGGCTTCCGAGAGCAGGCCCACGTCGTGGCCATCGGCAAAGAGGGAGAGGAAGGCCTCTACCTGCGCCGGGGCGGTGTGCTCGTTGAGCTCGTGGAATTCCAGTTCCCCGATGTGCCCCTTGAGGCCGGCCGCCGAGAGGAACCGGCGTGCGGTGCGCGTTTCCTCCACTACAAAGCGGGTGAGACCAGGCAGGACGTCCAGGACCGGGGCGGGCAGGACATCGGCCGGATTTCCCTCTCCGAGGGGCGTGGGGATCAGATATAGTTTACCGTATATCATGGATGACTTTCGATTTTCCGGTGGTGTCAATTTGGAGGACAACGTTTTCCTGCTGGCGCCGGGCCGCCTCCAGGGCCATTTTCTCCCGCTTCTTGCGGCCGGCGAAAAGCTCGCGGAAGAACTGTCCGAAGGAATTGAATTCCCGCTGGTAGGTGATACCGCCGCCGTTGCGCTGGCTGTTGTCCAGGTAATATGTATATTGGTCGGCCGAGTGGGAGAACAGGCTCATACGCAGTGAGCCGCTCCGGTTCAGCTTGATTTCGATATCCAGGTCTCCGGCTATCTCGTTGGTGGTGGCGCCGCCCACCAGCTGCTTGTTGCCCACGGTGCCGTTCACAATGACGCGGTTATTGAAAAGCTGCGTGCTCACGGCTACGTCAAAGAGGTCCCGGCCGGCCTGGGTGGTCTGGTAGTTGAGACCAAGGTCCAGCGGAATGTCCAGTTTCTGGAAGATGTTGTTGAGCTGGCCCGACATGATGGAGGATACGTTGGACAGCAGTACCTCCGACCCGTTGGCCGTGATGCCCGACTCGTCGGTGGGCAGGAAGTTACCGGCGATGAGAAGGTACACGAACTGCTTCTGCACCTTGTCCTCGGAGTTGAGGGCGCTTTCCACCTGCCCCTGGATGACAGGGTTGAGGTCCGGTACTTCGATGTCGAAATCCACCTCCGGGTTCCTGAGCTTGCCGCTGATATTGATGCCGCAGTATACCGTGCGGCGCCCGCTGCCGGTTTCGCCTTCCTCGTAGTAAGAGGGAAGGAGGTTGGACAGGCTGGCTTTGGTGGTGTATCGGCCCTTTACGTCCAGGTCTGTGTTCCACACGTCTCCGTTGAAGCGTAAGGTGCTGCCGTCCTGGATGGTGAAGTTGCGGCTTACGACATTGAGGGCGCTGAAGTGGAAGCTTCCGTCCTGAATGGTATAGTCTCCTCCCAGCGAGAAGCCCTGGGCGCTGCTGGATTCCACTTCGATGGTTCCGCTGCCTATGGCGTTGAGGGAATTCTCGCCGATGTCAATGAAAACGCGCAGCTCCGGCGTGGCCCTGATGCGGGCCGAGAAGCGGAGGTCGCTCTGCTGGCGGTAGGTCTCGCGGGCGGCCTGCATCATGAGCTCGTAGGGGTCATCATCATCGGCAGAAGGAGCGTCCTTGAAGGTGAGCAGTTCCCGGGAACTGGTGGACGATGACGAGCCCAGCGGCAGATGGAATTCTCCGTTTCCTGCGCTGGTGGCGTCGATGGATAGCAGAATGCGGTTCAGCGGACCGGTGATATCCACTTTTCCGGTTGCGTAGACATTACCGTAGGCCAGGGGATTGACCCCGCGCGGCAGCGCCAGGGCCCGCATGCCGGTCATGTCCACGTGGGTGTTCATCCGGATGTCGTCCAGGTGGGACAGGTTGAGCGCGATGCCGCCGGTAACCGTTCCGGTTCCTCCTTCTCCGTCGGTGACGGTGAGTCTGTCAAAGTTGAGTCCCTTTTTGTCCAGGGACAGGGGACCGTCCACGCGGTATGGAACCCGGGTGAAGTCCAGCGTGAGGCGGCCTTCTTCCAGGCGGAGGTTCTCGCTGGAAAGGGAAAGCTGGCTGGTTTTCCCGTCCAGCTTGATGTGGCCGGAGAGGAAGCCGGTGAACTCGTGGAAAATGGTATTCAAAAAGTGCTCGGCATAGCCCAGTTCAAAGCGGTCCAGTTCCAGGTCTACCTGCGTTTCCTGCGTTTCCGGTGCCAGGAAGGCCGTTCCCCGGATGGTCCTTCGTCCGTCCAGCGAATTGTGCATGCGGGCGCGGAAGCGCTGGCTGTCCTCGTCCCAGATGCTGCTCAGGGCCAGCTGTCCCAGGCGGCGACCGGCGATGGCGGTGGAGTCGCACACGAGGCTTGCCAGAAGGCCCGGGGTGGGGCTGTCCGATGACACCACCAGCGCCCGGCCGGTGAGTCGGCCCTCCAGTTTGGGGATGCTCTCTCCGGCGATGGTGTTGACCAGGCCCAGGTCAAACTGGTCCATGGTGAGCGACAGGGTGTCGGGCCGGCTGCGCGAATAGCCGCCGTCCACGAGCAACTGCTGGTTCTCGTGACGGGCCATGAGCCGGTCTATCTGCACGTTGCCGCTTTCATAGCGGATGTCTCCCGAGGAAATGCCCCAGCCTTCTCCCTTGTAGTAAATGTTGGAGGGCAGGGCGCGTGCCGTGATGCAGAGTCCTTTCTCGCCGCGGGAGAGCTCTCCGGTAGCGTAGAACTGGGCGTGGGTGTTTTCCTCGGCCTCGTTCTCGAAGACGTAGCCCAGGCCCACCTGGTTGTCGTCGGCATAGAAGGTGAAGCGGTTGTTGCTGAGCCTGCCGCCGGCGATGGCGATGGTGGAGCCGGTGATTTCTCCGGTGAGGGCTTCGAAGCCGTTGTCCACGTGCAGTTTCATGTCCTTGATGAACTGCTCCCGCAGGGCCAGGCGGCCGGAAGTGACATCGGCCTTCATGAGCCCGGTGCGGTCTATGCTGAGCCGGGCGGTGGTGCCACTATCCACGTAGACGCCCGGTGCCACGAAGGCCAGGAGCTCCTGCAGCTTGCGGTGGACGCTGACCGTTGCCTCGTAGGTGGCGCCGCTGTAGGAAGGCGGGACGTGGGTTTGGGACAGGGCCGACAGGTCTGTCCTCAGGAAGAGCCCCTTGAGGTCTTCCAGAAAGTCCGTGACGGGACGGTCTCCGCTGAACTGAGCGTCCAGCATGTCGCTTCGGAGCGTGATGCGCTCTCCCGAGGGGGCGTCTTCCAGCTGGACGGTGACGTCCGGGATGAGATGCCGTCCCTCTGCGTTTTCCAGGAAGGTGCCGGACGTGGTGAGGGTTCCTTGCGTTTCCCCGTTCTCCCGGGTGAGGGACGCCTGGGCCTCAATCCCTGCCAGGGATTTTCCGCGCCGGTCCAGGTTGAGGGCCTGGAGGTTGGCGTGGCCGATGCTGAGCCGGGCGTCAAATTGGCCGTCCTTCACGGCGTCTTCCCTGTAGGTGGCCTTGGCAGTGAGTTGCAGGTTGGGATCCCGGGCTTTGAGGCCCAGGTCATAGTCTTTGGCTTCATAGTGGCCACTGGCCTCGATGCCGCTGTAGTTGTAGCCCAGGAGCTGCAGGCGGTCTACGCTCAGGGTGTCCAGGCGGATGTGCATGCCGCCGCTGCGGGGCAGGGTGGCTTCCAGGCGGGAGGTGAGGCTCACGGCGCCCAGCTCCTTCATGGCCAGGATACGGCCCATGTGTATGTCGCGGGTTTCCAGGCGGCCGCCGATCGAGAGGGGCCCGCGCATGTGGTCTACGGCATTTGCGAGGGTGACTTCCGTGGAGATGTGGCCGATGCGGGAGTCGATGTCTCCCGCGAAGGTCATGCGGTTCAGAAGCCCGGTGACGGTGCCCGATACCTTGAAGCGCTCATCGGGAGCTATGTGGTCTGTGCGGAGGTTTACATCGGCCGCCCAGTCCTTCACAAAGTCGTCGAGGTCCTTAAGCTCAAAGCTCAGTTCCCTTACCTGGAAGTCCAGGCGGGTGTTGTCGGTGTCGGGAAGGCCGGTGATGCGGCCGCTTGCCCGCACGCGGACATCCTCGTCCAGGCCTTCCACCATCACATCGTTCAGGTTCAGGTTGGCGACGGGCCCGAATACGTGTCCCCGTACGCGGCCGCGGAAGCCCATGGTCTCGAGCCCCGGGGAGAAGTGGGCGATGGAGCGCATGTCCACGCTGGTGCCCTCGGCCAGCCTCACGTCCAGGGAAATCATCTCCTCGAATTCCTCGTAGTCGTCCAGCTTTCCGTTGAGGTCCAGGGAGGTGATGTTGAGCGTGGTGGCGGGCGAGAGCCGGCCCTGGAAGTCCTCCACGTGGGTATTGGCCTTTCCCACGCGCACCTTGCGGGCGCTGAGGTCCTCCAGCCTGAGGCCGGTTTCCAGTTCCTGGACGGACATCTCCTGCGCGCTGGCGGTGATGAGGTCGTCCTGGACGCGGAGGTTGTTTACCCGGATGTGCTCCAGGACCAGGTTGAGGTGGTTCCAGTCTATGACAGACTCGGGGATGACGATGCCCCTTTCCTCGTAGCGGGCGGCTCCCACCAGGTTTTCCATGCGGAAGTGCACGCTGTCAACGACTACGCTGCGGGCGTGGAGGATGTCTCCCCAGCTGTATACGGCTTCTTTCTCTTCCTTGTGCTGGATGCGGAAGATGCGCTGCAGGTTGGTGGAGGTGTGGTTCTTACGGTAGGGGTCCTTTTCGATGGTGAGGTGGAAGCAGCCGCCGTCCAGGTGGAGGCGGGACACGTTGATGCTTCCTCCCTTGAAAAGGCCCATGATGGAAAAGCGGGTGCTCAGGTGCTTCACGTAGAGGACGGTGTCCATGGACGCAACCTCGGGAGCGCGGTCCCTGATGAGGACATCGTCCAGCACCAGGGCGTCGAAGGGGCGCACGCTGGCCTGCTGGAAGCTGATATCGGCATCCATCCTGTCCTGCATGCCTTCGATGACTTTTCGGCCCAGGTACGTCTGCACGCGCGGGGACTGGAGCACCACCATGCCTCCTACTTGGAGGAGGAAGAGGAGGCCCAGGATCCAGGCGGTTATGCGGACGGCTTTCTTCACGGGCTAAAAATCGGCCATTCGGGATACGGGAGCGACGTCCAGCGGGGTGCGGACGCCGGCTTTGTACTGGAACCAGCCGGCCACGGCAATCATGGCGGCGTTGTCGGTGGTGAACTTGAATTCCGGCAGGTAGGTGTTCCAGTGGCGCTTTTCACCTTCCTCGAGGATGCGGCTGCGGAGGCCGCTGTTGGCGCTGACGCCTCCGCCGATGGCGATTTCCCGGATGCGGGTTTCCTTGGCGGCGCGGATGAGCTTGCCCATGAGCACGTCGATGAGGGTTTTCTGGAAGCTGGCGCAGATGTCCTCCTTGTTTTTTCCCAGGAATTCGGGGTCTTTGGCCATCTCGTCCCGCACGAAGTAGAGGAGGGAGGTCTTGACACCGGAGAAGGAGTAGTCCAGGCCCGGGATATTGGGCTTGGCAAAGTGGAAGCGTTCCGGGTTGCCCAGCTTTGCCAGGCGGTCGATGACGGGGCCGCCGGGGTATCCGAGTCCCAGCATCTTGGAACATTTGTCGAAGGCTTCTCCCACGGCGTCGTCGATGGTCTGGCCCAGAATTTCGTATTCCAGCGGGCTGTTTACCTTGACAATCTGGGAGTTGCCGCCGCTCACGAGGAGGCACAGGTAGGGGAAGGCGGGCTCCCGCACGGGGACGTCTTTCTGGCGTACGAAACCAGCGAGGATGTGGCCCTGCAGATGGTTCACCATGACCATGGGAATGTTCAGGGACAGGGCCAGGGCCTTGGCGAAGGAGGTGCCCACGAGGAGCGAGCCCAGAAGGCCCGGACCGCGGGTGAAGGCGATGGCCGTGAGGTCTTCGGGTTTGATGCCGGCGCGGCGGATGGCCTCCGAGACCACGGGAACGATGTTCTGCTCATGGGCGCGGGATGCCAGTTCGGGCACCACGCCGCCAAAGTCCTTGTGGACCTGCTGCGAGGCAATGACATTGGACAGGAGCACGCCGTCGGAGATGACGGCGGCCGATGTGTCGTCGCAGGAGGATTCTATACCGAGTATGATGTCTGACATGGATTGCTTGTAAAATATATATTTTACAAAGATAACTATTTTTTGGGTATTATGCCGATTATTGTTACTTTTGCGCCCGTATGAAAGAGTTTGAGATAGCACAGAAGATAGGAAAGGAACTCCCGGAAGCCCAGCTCCGCGAGGCTGCGGCCAAGGCCCTGGGCGTACGGGAGAATATGGTGGGACAGGTGCGGGTCATTCGCCGCAGCATCGATGCCCGCCAGGATGTCCTGTACCGGTACCGGGTGCAGACCTGCCGCAGTAATGAAAAACTGGAGGAGTTCTCCGTAGCCCCTTACCAGGATGTCCATTCAGCTGCGCCGGTAGTGGTGATCGGCGCAGGCCCCGCCGGCATGTTTGCCGCCCTCACGCTGCTGCAGAAGGGCCTGAAACCCATTGTGCTGGAGCGGGGAAAGGACGTGGAACGCCGTAAGGTGGACATGGCAAAGCTTTCTCTTGACGGCGTACTGGACCCGGACTCCAATTACTGCTACGGGGAAGGTGGCGCCGGTGCATTCAGTGACGGAAAGCTTTACACGCGCTCCAGCAAGCGGGGAGACATCCGCGAGGTGCTCTGCCAGCTGGTTTCCTTCGGCGCGCATGAGGACATTCTGATTGACGCGCATCCCCACATCGGCACAGACCGTCTTCCGGAAATTGTCAAAAACATCCGCCGCTGCATCGAGGAGCATGGCGGGGAATACCATTTTGACAGCCGGGTAACCGATATCGTCCCCGTATCCGGAGGCTTTGAGGTCCACTGCGGAAAAACCTGCTTCTGCGCTTCCAAAGTCATACTCGCGTGCGGTCATTCGGCCCGGGATATCTATGAGCTGTTTGCCGCCAAAGGATGGGCCCTGGAGGCCAAGGGATTTGCCCTGGGCGTACGGGTGGAGCATCCGCAGTGGCTCATCAATCAGATTCGCTATCATGGTAAATATCAGCCGTTTATGCAGGCGGCCGAGTATTCGTTCGTCCAGCAGGTGGAGGGACGCGGCGTGTTTTCCTTCTGCATGTGTCCCGGCGGCATCCTGGTGCCTTCTTCCACGGAGGAGGGGACGGTGGTGCTCAACGGCATGTCCAATGCCGCCCGTAATTCCAAGTGGGCGAATGCCGGCGTGGTGGTGCAGATAGAGCCCGGAGACCAGCCTTCGGAGTATGAGGGGCCTTTCGCCCTTATGGATTTCCAGCGGGATGTGGAACGCGCCATGTTCCGGTGGGCGCAGGAGCACGGCGCCTCTCATCCGTTCGCGGCTCCGGCCCAGCGCATGAAGGATTTCTGCCGGGGAATCGTTTCCAGGGATCTTCCCAAAACGTCTTACCATCCGGGCGCTCTTTCTGCTCCGCTGCATGAGCTGCTTCCGGAGCATGTGGCCATGCGGCTTCGCCGTGCCCTGCCGCAGGTGGACCGCAGCATGCATGGATATTATACCAACGATGCCCTTCTTTTGGGCGTAGAATCCCGTACGTCTTCTCCCGTCCGCCTTCCGCGCAACCCCGGGACGTACGAGCACGTGGATGTGCCCGGCCTGTATCCCTGCGGGGAAGGCGCGGGATATGCCGGCGGCATCGTGTCATCGGCCATGGATGGCATCAATGTAGCGCGCAGCCTTAAGTAAACTTGATGATGGCTTTGCCCGTGCGGCCGTCCACGCAGGCCGTGAGGGCGGTTTCCAGCCGCACGTGGCGCAGGAATTCGGTCTCTTCCACGGCTTCCAGGGCGTCCAGGGGACTCAGGTCTATGCTGTCTCCGGGACGGGTGTAGGGATCTACGTTCACATAGCCGGCGTTGAAGGACGTCAGGTTCTGGAAAAAGTGCGTGCCCTGGCTGGGATCTACGCGGAACTCCGGCAGGGAGGCTTCCACCAGGATGCGGGCCTCGGAGATGTCGCTCCAGGCAACAGGCACGCCCAGGGTGGGGATGCTGGAGCCCCATCGGCCATAACCGATAAGGACGTACTGGCGGCCATCGGCCTGCATGCGCGCGTTGAGCTCGCGCAGCTGCGCGGCCATTTCCACGGTCTTCATCTTGTCAAAGGCGCCGGCCTTGAGGTAGACGATGTCCCTAAGGCCTTCCAGCCAGCCGGTCCCGAGGGCGCTGGTGGATTGGACCAGCGCGCCGGAGCAGTCTATCTGCGTCCAGTCTACGTCCGTGTTGAGGCTGTCGGAGGAGATGGGCCTGATTTGCAAGGCGTTGAATACGCCGGTGGAGAGCTCGGCGGCAAATTCCAGTTCTACGCTGCACTGCATTTCTTCGCTGCAGATGTTCAGGAGGGTCTGGACGATGGACGTGAGCGGGTAGGTGTTGTAGCGGAGGATGTGCGAGAACGATACGAACTTGGGGCCCGTGGCGAAGGGGGAGTCCACCATGCGCTGGTTCTCGAAGTCAAAGGTGGAGCACACCTTGGCGAAGGAGGGGAACTGGGTGCATTCGGTGATGGGAATGTGGCCCAGGTTTACGGCGTCGTCCACGCTCGTCTTGAATTTCTCCGGCTGCATGTTGAGCGCGTACATGGACTGCTGGGTCTCGCGGAGGGCGAGGTCAGGCGTGGAAGTCTGGAGTACGTGTTTGGGGTATGCGGGGGAGAAGCGGAGCACCTGCTCGCCGTCCACCACCGATTTGCCCAGGCCGTAGGCCAGCTTCACAATGCCTTCTTCGGGCTTTTCGTAGCCGATGGGATAGAAATTCACGCTGCGCGCCACGCCTGAGAGGGTGGGGAAGAAGTAGTCTCCTTCATGGGCGCCGCACACTTCCTGGAGGATGATGGCCATCTTTTCCTCGGAGATGACGTTGGCGGTTGCGGTGATGTAGCCACGGGATGCGGCGAAATACACGGAGGCATAGACGCTCTTGATGGCCTTGGCGATGAGACGCAGCTGCTGGTCCTCGTTCTCCACCGAGGGAATCATGTAGGTGGAGTATACGCCGGCAAACGGCTGATAGTAAGAGTCTTCCAGCTTTGAGGAAGACCGTACGGCGAGGGGCGTCTTTACAACCCGGATAAAGGAGCGCAGCGCCTGCGTGAGGTCTGACGGGAGGTTGGAGGCCACAAACTCGGAGAGGATCTCGGCGTCGGAGATGTCGGAGTTGATCACGTACTGCAGGCCGTTTTCCAGGATGAAGCGGTCAAAGTACTCGGTGGCAATGATGAGGGTGCGGGGCACGGTGAGGCGCACGCCCTCCCATTTGTCGTAGAGGCGGTGCTTATACAGCACGTGGTTGAGGAACGCAAGGCCGCGGCCTTTTCCGCCGATGGAGCCCTCGCCGATGCGGGAGAACCAGATGGTGTCGTTGAAGGTGTCGGGGTTGAAGCGGGCGACCACGCCCAGGCTCTGGCGCACACGGTATTCGTGGATGCTCTCCACGGCCGTGCGGCGGTACAGGTCCATGTCCTGGAAGTTGGTGTTCTTGATGGCCATGCCTTCCTGGAACAGGCCTCGGGCCAGCATCCAGCGGGAGATGTAGTTCTTGCTCTTGAGGCGCTCGAGTTCGTCCTCGGGGAGGCGGGCAATGATTTCCTCCGCTCCCTGGAGGTCGTTGGCGCGGGCGAAGACCTTGCCTCTTTTGTCCAGGGCTACGAAATCGCCGAATCCGAATTCCCGGCCGATGAACTCGGACAGGTCGTGGGTGAGGGTCTTGGAGCGCTTCATCAGGAAGCCGGCGTGGAGTTCCTCGGCCACGCTTCTCATGCTCTCCTGGGAGCTCTGCATGAGGATGGGCATCTTGGGCAGGTCTTCGCGGATCATCTTGCACAGGTCTACGCCGGCGTCCAGTTTCTCGGAGGCGGGCTTGTCTCCCCGGTGCAGCACGAAGCCAATGTCGGAGATGACGCCGAGGAGATTCTCCTTATACTGGTTGTACAGGGATACGGCGTCGTCGTAGTTGGTGGCCATGAGGATCTTGGGCCGGGCCCTTTTGCGGAAGACCATCTGCTCTTCGTTGAGGGCGTCCCGGATGGAGGCCACGTTCTGCTGGAGCACCAGCTTATAGAGAAGGGGAAGATAGGTGGAGTAGTAGCGCACCGAGTCTTCTACCAGCAGGATGCACTGCACGCCGCTCTCGAGGATGTCGGCGGGGGCATTCATGCTGTCTTCCAGCAGTTTGATGATGGCGATGATAAGGTCTGTGCTTCCGTTCCAGTTGAAGATGTAGTCCATGGAAGAGTGGTCTCTTCTCTCCAGCTGGCGGTAGACCTCCTTGGAAAAGGAAGTGAGCAGCACGACGGGCATGCCGGGGCTCACTTCCTTCATGCGGGTGGCGAAGTCGAATACGTCCACTTCGCCCACGTTATAGAGGGTGATGACCAGGTCCCAGCGCTCACCGGCAGCCGATTTCTCCAACGCTTCGCGGGTGGAGGAGACCCGCTCGAAGACGGGCGGGCCGCTCAGGTTGAGGTCGGTGTATTCCTGCGCTATGCGCATGTCCAGCCGGCCGTCTTCCTCCAGCGAAAAGTTGTCGTAATTGTTGCATACCAGCAGAATCCTCCGGATTCGGCGGGCCATGAGCGCTGTTGAAGGGATCATACGAGTCCTTGGTCTGTCATGGCGCCGGCCACCTTGATAAAGCCGGCCAGGTTGGCGCCTTTTACATAATTAACGGTTCCGTCTTCCTCGGTGCCATACTTGACGCAGGCGGCGTGGATGTCCTGCATGATGCGGTGCAGGTACTGGTCCACTTCCTCTGCCGTCCAGTGCTGGCGCATGGAGTTCTGGCTCATTTCCAGGCCGCTGGTGGCTACGCCGCCGGCGTTGGACGCCTTGCCCGGTGAGTACAGCAGGCCGGCACCCTGGATGATGCGGATGGCATCGGGGGTGGTGGGCATGTTGGCACCCTCGGCTACGCAGATGGCGCCGCCTTTTACGATGTTCTCGGCATCGGCCGCCTCAATCTCGTTCTGCGTGGCGCAGGGGAGGGCAATGTCGCAGGCAATCTTCCAGGGACGTTCTCCGGGGAAGTACTGGGCCTGCGGATATTTTTGGGCGTATTCCTTGATACGGCCGCGACGGATATTCTTGAGTTCCAGCACGTAGGCCATCTTTTCCTCGGTGAGGCCTTCGGGGTCGTAGACAAAGCCGTCGGAGTCCGAGAGGGTCTGGACGGTGGCGCCGAGGCGCATGGCCTTCTGGGCTGCGTACTGGGCTACGTTGCCGGAGCCGGAAATGTTCACTTTCTTACCCTGGAAACTTTCTCCGCGGGTGGCGAGCATCTGCTCTGCGAAGTAGCAGAGGCCGTAGCCGGTGGCTTCGGGCCTGAGGAGGCTGCCGCCCCAGGCAAGGCCTTTACCCGTGAGGGTGCCGGTGAATTCGTCCCTGAGGCGCTTGTACTGCCCGAAGAGATAGCCAATCTCGCGGCCGCCTACGCCGATGTCACCGGCGGGAACGTCGGTGTCGGAGCCGATGTGGCGCTGGAGTTCGGTCATGAAGCTCTGGCAGAAGCGCATGACTTCGGCGTCGGATTTTCCGCGCGGATTGAAGTCGGAGCCGCCCTTGGCGCCGCCCATGGGAAGGGTGGTGAGCGCGTTCTTGAAGGTTTGCTCGAAAGCGAGGAACTTCATGATGGAGAGGTTCACGCTGGGATGGAAGCGGATGCCGCCCTTGTAGGGGCCGATGGCGCTGTTGCACTGCACGCGGAAACCGCGGTTCACCTGCACCTCTCCGCGGTCGTCCATCCAGGGGACGCGGAAGATGATGATGCGCTCGGGTTCTACAATGCGCTCCAGGATTTTCTGGTCCATGAGCTGGGGATAGGCGGTGACATAGGGTGCCACGCTTTCCACGACTTCGCGGACGGCCTGGTGGAATTCGGATTCTCCGGGGTTACGGGCGATGACCTGCCCCATGAAACCTTCAATGTAATTGCGGGTAAAGTTGTCCATAAGAGAGGAATTTATACACTACTTATCCGCAAATATATCGATTAATACGATATATTCAAAATTTTTATTAAGCAATTATTGCAACGCGACGAAAACGGGCTTTTCTGCGCTTATGCGGCGTCCCGTGTCGGAGAGAAGTCCCGTCTTGCGGTTACGGCGGTAGATCTCGATGGCGTTGCTGTCGCGGCAGGCCACGATGACTTCGCTTTCCGTGACGGCAAAGTTGCGGGGATGGGGACCGGTGAGCTGGTAGCCAACGTAGGTGAGGCGGCCGTCGTGGCCTACGGAGAAGATGGCGATGCCGTCGTTTTTCAGACGCAGGCTGGCATAGAGGAATTTGCCGTCGGGGGAAAGGTGGATGTCGGCGGCTCCGCGGGCGTCCACCTGATCGGCCCGCACGGTCTGCTTCATGGTGAACTGTCCATCCTCATAGTCGTAGACGGCAATTTTTCCGGAGAGTTCTCCAATGACATAGAAGTGTTTTCCCTGCTTGTCAAAGAGGATGTGCCGGGGGCCGTATTCGATGGGGACCATGGTGGCGGTCCTGCAGTTGTCTATGCCCAGGGGGGTGAGGGTGACTTCGCCAATGGCGTCTGCGCTGAATTCACTGAATACGAGGTTTTTGCCATCCGGGGTAAAGGCGGCGCAGTGAACGTGGGGCTTGCACTGGCGCACGGGGTCCTGGCCGCCGGCGCGGCTCACGATGAGGGAGTCCAGCGGGCCGATGCTGCCGTCTTCCCTCAGAGAATAGATGGCCAGCGTTCCGCCGCTGTAGTTGGATACGGCAAGGCGCTCTCCGTCGGTGACTACGTGGCAGGGGTCTTCTCCTCCTTCGGGAAGGCCGGTGGGCTGGCTGCCCAGGAGCTCGAAACCGTTGCCGCCCCAGCGCCAGGCATAGACGGAAGCGGTTTCGTCCGGCATTTCGCTGACGGCGTAGATGCGGTTGCCATGGAGGGCGAGGAAGGAGGGGTTGGGCATATCGGCCTTGGCGACGGGCTCGCCGGTTTTGTAGTCGTAGGCGTAGAAGCCGTCGGAGTAGGTTCCGACAAACAGGGTGCCGGTTTCCGGCTCGCAGGCGGCTGCCAGTAAAATGCTTAGTGCCATTGCTGTTTTTCTCATGCTGCAAAGATAAGAAAATTGGGAAAACTTTCGTACTTTTGTATGATTATGGTACCGGAGCTGGTGGAGAAATACATTTTTCTCATGCAGACCTTCGTGGAAGCGGGGGATACGGGTCTTACGTGGCCTCAGCTCAGGGACCGGTGGGAGGCCCGTTACGGCGGCTCCTATCCCCGGCGCAGTTTTGCCAATCACCGTGCGGGGGTGGAGGAAGTATTTGGCATTGCCATTACCTGTGACCGCAGCACCAACCGCTACCGGATAGACCAGGGGGAAAGCGCCATGGATAAGCGCGAAGCCGTGGATTACCTCGTCAATACCTTTACCGTGAACAGCTTGCTTACGCTGGGGAAAGAGCGTCTGAGCGGCCGTGTGGCCGTGGAGGATGTGCCCTCGGGCCAGCGCTGGCTCACCGTGGCCATGCAGGCCATGCTGGACAATGCGGTCCTGAGGATCGAGTACCGAAAGTATCTGAGCGCCGAGACAGATGTGCGTACCATCCGGCCCTATGCCGTGAAGGAGTTTGCCAAGCGGTGGTATCTTGTGGCCTGGAGCGAGGAAGCCGGTGCGCTCAGGACGTATGCGCTGGACCGTATCGTGGCGCTGGAGCGTACCGGAGACACGTTCAGGATGCCCCACGATTTCAGCGTGGATGCGCTGTTCCGCGACAGCTACGGCATCTACCTTCCGGAGGGCGAGAATCCTGTCCTTGTGAAGCTCAAGGCCAGCGAACGGGAATCGGCCTATCTCCAGGACTTGCCGCTGCACCCCTCCCAGGTGATGGTGGCTCCCGGTCTCTTTGTCCTCCGCGTCATTCCCAATCCGGGCTTCGTGATGGAGCTCTGCAAAAGGGCCGACCGCCTGGAGGTGCTGGAGCCGCTGGAACTGCGGCAGGCCGTACTGGATGTGCTGAACAATGCAATTCAATTATATGAACACTAAATTTTTTGCGGCAGCGGCGGCTGTGCTGGCCCTCGCCGCGTGCAATGACAGCGAAATGAAACCGCTTAATGGCTACATCGGCCCGTCGGACCTTCAGATTACGGACGGGCACATGACTCCGGAGGTGCTCCTTTCCCTCGGGCGCCTGTCAGACCCTCAGCTTTCCCCCGACGGGAAAACCATCCTTTATGGGGTGAGCTATACGGATATCGGCGAGAATCGCAGTGTCCGGAACCTGTTTACAATCCCTGTGGAGGGCGGCGACCCCACGCAGCTCACCATGGACGGGAAGAGTTTGTCATCGGCCCGCTGGAGCAAGGACGGCGGCTCTGTCTATTTCCTGCAGGGAGGGCAGCTCTACAAGGCGGCCTATGCGAATGGCGTGCTGGGGCGCCGCGTGCAGCTGACAGATGTGGAAAAGGGCATTGACGACTACCTGCTGTCGCCGGATGAGAGCCAGCTGCTGTATGTGTCTTCCGTGCACAGCGGCGTGGAGGTCCCCTCCGACACAGATCCCCTGCTGGACAAGGCCGAGGCTTATGCCACCGAGGACCTGATGTACCGTCACTGGGATCACTGGCGCACGGAGATCAGTCACACGTTCCTGGCTTCTTTGGGTAACGGCGTCGTGAAGGAGGGCCTGGACCTTCTGGAAGGAGAGCTCTTCGAACTGCCCAACGGTCCGTTCGGAGACATCGCAGACCTTGCCTGGAGCCCCGACGGCCGCTACATCGCCTACAGCTGCAAGAAGCTGACGGGCAAGCAGTATGCTTTCTCCACCAATACCTGCATCTTCATTTACTGCCCACTCACCGGAGAAACGTCCCAGGTGACGTTCCAGGGCGGCTATGATACGCATCCGGTGTGGAGCCCCGACGGCAGCCGCCTCATCTGGCTTTCCATGGCCCGTGACGGTTATGAGGCCGACAAGGTGCGCCTTATGATGGGAGATGTGGTGTACCCGGCTTCGGAGGAGGGGCAGAGTGCCAATCCTTCCGTTACCGGTATTTGCGAACTGTCTTCTTCCTTTAAATATAATGTAGACGCTCCCGTGTGGGCGGCCGACGGCCAGTCCATCTACTTTGCTGCCCTCGCAGAGGGTATTCAGGGTATCTTCAATGTGATTCCCGGAGAGGAACCGGTCCGGCTCACTTCGGCTCCGCTGTGGTTTGACTTTGGTTCGCCTTTCGGCGTGCTGCAGGACGGAACGCTCCTTACTACTTATGCTTCCATGGATTTCCCCACGGAGCTGGTGGCCGTGACCGACAACAGCATCCGTCAGATTACGTTTGAGAACGAGCATCTGCTGGGGCAGCTGGACAAGCATGAGACCGAGGCCCGCTGGCTCACGACCGTAGACGGTGAGAAGATGCTTACGTGGGTGCTGTATCCTCCCAAGTTTGACGCTTCCAAGACGTATCCGGCCATCGAGATTTGCCTGGGTGGCCCTCAGGGCACGCTTTCACAAGGCTGGAGCTACCGCTGGAATTACCTTCTCATGGCCCATCAGGGATATGTGGTGGTGCTGCCCAACCGCAGGGGTACTACGGCTTTTGGCCAGCCCTGGTGCGAGGAAATCTCGGGAGACTACATTGGCCTTAACATGCAGGACTACCTCACGGCTGCACGGAATATCAAGGCCGAGCCGTATGTTTCCGGCGTGGCGGCCTGCGGCGCTTCCTATGGCGGATACAGCGTGTACTATCTGGCGGGTATCCACAAGGATGTGTATGACTGCTTCATTGCCCATGCGGGTATCTTCAATGAAGAGCATATGTATTTTACCACCGAGGAAATGTGGTTTCCCAACTGGGATAACGGCGGACTGCATGAGTTTGCTTATGCGGAAGGCCAGACGGGCCCGGCCGGAGACGGCGTTACCTTTGGCGGCCTCAAGCAGGGCGGTTCACCGTGGAGTACGCTCGAAAAGGCCCGGCGCCATTACGCGAATTCCCCGCATAAGCTGGTGCAGAACTGGCACACGCCCATTCTCTGCATCCATGGCGGCTCCGACTTCCGCGTGCCTTATGACGAGGGCATGGCCGCGTTCAACGTGGCTCAGATGATGGGTGTCCCGTCCAAGCTCATTGTGTTCCCCAATGAGAACCATTGGATTTTGAAGCCCCAGAACGCCCTCTACTGGCACCGTTCCTACTTCGACTGGCTGGACCGCTGGATGAAGTAGTGTCTTGAGTTTTTTGACCCTTTTGACTCTTTTGGACCGGCTCTGGCGTCTTGCCAGGGCCGGTTTTTTGTGAATTTTGGTCCTCGAGCATTTCTGGATGCGCATTTTGGCCTTGTTTTGCGCATCCCGGTGTGCTGGAGCATTTCTGGATGCGCATTTTCGTGCATTTTTGCACATCCCGGCGTGCTAGCTAGGAAATGCGGGAGTAATCCCGGCTCTGATACTTGTCTTTTTTGAGTTCCGCTGCAAGAAGCGCATTGTCGGGCTTCTCCAGCGTGGGGTCCTGGTCCAGAATGAACGAGGCATAGCTACGGGCATCGTTGAGGATGAGGCCGTCTTTGGCGAGCGAAGCAATATTGAGGGAAATGGGAAGGCCGCTTTGCATGGTGCCTTCAAGGTCTCCAGGGCCACGGAGCTTCATGTCTTCCTCGGCCAGTTCAAAGCCGTTTTCGGTAGCCACCAGAAGGTCCAGGCGTTTCTGGGACTCTTTGGATACCTTGTTGCCCTTCATGAGAATGCAGTACGAGCGCTCGGCGCCACGTCCTACACGGCCGCGCAACTGGTGCAGCTGGCTCAGGCCAAAACGTTCGGCGCTTTCAATTACCATCACAGATGCGTTGGGGACATCCACGCCCACTTCAATGACGGTGGTGGAGACCAGAATGTTGGCGCGTCCGGCAACGAAAGCATCCATATTGAAAGCCTTCTCCTGCGCGTTTTGCTGTCCATGTACAATCGCAACCTTGTACTGTGGCAGCGGAAATGCCTTTACAATTTCCTCATATCCCAGTTCCAGGTTCTTGTAATCCATTTTCTCGCTCTCGAAGATGAGCGGATAGACGATGAACGCCTGGCGTCCCTTGGCAATCTCGTCGCGGATGAAATTGTGCATCGCGTGCCGTTTGCTCTCTCCCACGCAGAGGGTGGTGACGGGTTTGCGGCCCGGGGGCATCTCGTCGATCACGGAGACGTCGAGGTCTCCGTACAGGGTCATGGCCAGTGTGCGCGGGATGGGTGTAGCCGTCATCACCAGCACATGCGGCGGAATTTGCATATAGCCCTTGTTCCACAGCCGGGCCCGCTGCTCCACGCCAAAGCGGTGCTGCTCGTCAATGATCGCGAGTCCAAGTGCCCGGAAGTTGACGGTATCTTCAATGAGAGCGTGCGTGCCGATGAGTATGCCGATGCTGCCGTCTTCCAGGCCCGCGTGGATGTCCCTCCGCTGAGCCGCCGTGGTGGTGCCGGTAAGAAGCGCAGCTTTTACCCCCGTGGGTTTCAAGTACTTGGATATGTTGGCATAGTGCTGCTGGGCAAGCACTTCCGTGGGCGCCATGATGCAAGCCTGGTAGCCATTCCCCACCGCAATGAGCGCGCTCAGGACGGCCACCATGGTCTTGCCGGAGCCCACGTCTCCCTGCAGCAGGCGGTTCATCTGATGGCCGCTGCGCATGTCTTCCCGGATTTCCCGGATCACGCGCTTCTGGGCGCCAGTCAGGTCATATGGAAGCGCCTTGTAACAGGCATTGAAGGCTTCTCCCACGGCTTCCATCTTGAAGCCGACGGCATTGCGGCTGCGGATATATTTCTGTTTGAGCAGGGACAGCTGCAGCAGGAACAGTTCCTCGAACTTGAGCCGGTAGGAGGCTTTCGCCAACGCATTCTGGTCTACGGGGAAATGGATTTGCCTTAACGCATAGGAGAGCGGTACCAGGCCTTTTTCCTTTAATATATAGTCCGGCAAGGTCTCCTGCACCACAGGCAGGATTTCGGCCAGGGCGGTACTCATCATGCGCAGCATCACTTTCCCCGTGATGCCGGCGTTTTTCAGTTTCTCCGTAGAGGGGTATACGCCCGTGAGCACGCCGCTGGTGCCGCTGTCGGGGGCATCCACTTCCGGATGCACCATGTTCAGGCGGTTGTTGAACACCGCCGGCTTGCCGAAGAAGATGAAGGTAGAACCAGGTTTAAGCCTTTCGTGCATCCATTTCACGCCTTTGAAGAAAACCGTCTCCATTTCTCCGGAGCCGTCGCTCACGATGGCGCTCATGCGGCTCACCGCATTGTACTTGAGTTTTTCGGGAGGGAGTTCGGCGCCGTTCTTGGCAAAGAGGCGTACTTTGAGCACCGTGGCTTTCACCTGCACCTGCGCCAGTTCCGGCTGCACATCGGCAATACGCACAATGACGCTGCGGTCTATATAGCGGAACGGATACAGCCGCACCAGATCTCCCACGGTGGAAATGCCCAGTTCGCTTTGCAAAAGCTCCGCGCGTTTGGGCCCCACACCCGGCAAATACTGTATGCTTGTATCCATCGTCATATCTATGCAAATATACGTTATTCGCCGCACTTTTCATAGCCTCGCACTCTCCAGCACTCCGGGATGCGCAAAAACCCGCCAAAATGCGCATCTAGAAATGCTCCAGCACTCCGGGATGCGCAAATACCCGCCAAAATGCGCATCCAGAAATGCTCCGAAACCCTTTTTGAGAAAGAGAAGCAAAAAATAAGGCTCAAAAACGCACGAAGTTGTGCCTTCGAGGAGGAGAAAATCGGCCTTGTGGTCCGTTCTATTGCGTATTTTGTGAAATTATCCGTTTCATATTTTTTGAAACGGATAATTATTTGCAAATTTGCTGGCGCAGCAGCGCCCATAATTTTTTTTATAAAAGTACTGAATTATGGACGCTATTCAAAAACAAACGCAATTCTTTCGCTCTCTTCCTCTTGGCTATTACCACCTTTGCTCTGACGGCTGGCAAAAGGGGAAATTGTTCCATACCGACGAGCAGTACGCATTCGGTGTATCCGGGTTAGCCCTTTCTACACTGATACATGGTGTGAAGATTTATGCGTATGAACTCATGCCCAATCACTTTCACATTCTTTTGTGCGCAACGGGGGAACAATGTCTATCTCTCTTTTTTTACGTCATTCGTCGCATCAACAAGAAGTTGAAAGAGGCCGGATTTCCCTGTCTTCCGGACGACTATTGGTTCAAACTCGTACCCATTAAGAACAAAGAGCAGATGAAGGACCTCATTGTCTATCTGGCCCGTAACAAATATGAGAAAGGGATAAGCACTCCGTTTGGCCACAAATGGGGAACCGGCTGTCTGCCATACAATCAACTGGCAGAATTCATTACCGGTACCCAAGTGCGCGACATGTCTCAAAGAGAGCTGGAACAGCTTGTGGGGAGCCGGACTTCGCTGCCCGCCGATTGGGAAATTCATCCGGTTCTGGGTATACTGCCTAAAAACTTTGTATGCATAGACAAAGTACTTCAGTTGTTCCCGACAGTAAAAGAATATACGACACGCATGGTCAAGCAGTATGAATCGGCCGTTATCATAGCCGATTCGGTGGGCGAAAGCGTAGAATGGTCGGCCGAAGAAGCAAAGGACATCCTGATGAATCTGTGTGACAGGCTTTTCCCGGGGAAACGGCTCTATGATCTTACGGCCGATGAAAAAGGCCGATTAGCCGTTCAGGCCGATTCTCTATATCATCTTCCGACACCTGCCCTTTCGAAACATCTCCAACTCTCCGAATATGTGATTCGTCAACTCTTACATTCGAAAGACTATGGCATCAAGCGTATCAAATGACTCTAGCACGCCGGGATGTGCAAAAATGCACGAGAATGCGCATCCAGAAATGCTCCAGCACGCCGGGATGCGCAAAACAAGGCCAAAATGCGCATCTAGAAATGCTGGCAACAAAAATCCGGTCCTGACCACGTGGCAGGACCGGATGTGTGTCAAGGGGGGACCGGATGAGTATGGAGTGCGGAACCGCTATTTCTTCATTTTGCCCTCCATAAGCGTGTCGTACTGGAGGCGTTTGCGGAAGATGTCGATGGCCGTGTAGATTGCGCTCATCATGGAACGGGGATCGGCTTCGTCGCGGCCGGCCATTTCATAGGCGGTGCCGTGGTCCGGAGAAGTGCGGACGATGGGGAGGCCGGCGGTGAAGTTGACACCATCGGCAAAAGCGATGGCCTTGAACGGGGCCAGACCTTGGTCGTGGTACATGGCCAGCGTGGCGTCAAAGCGGGCATAGTTTCCAAGGCCGAAGTAACCGTCGGGGGAGTACGGACCAAAGGCCTGGATGCCTTCTTCCTGTGCCTGCTGTACGGCCGGGAGGATGATGTTCTGCTCTTCATCTCCCAAAAGTCCGCCGTCTCCGCAGTGCGGGTTGAGGCCCAGGACGGCAATCTTGGGATCCGGGATGCCGAAGTCCCGCTCCAAAGAAGCCTTCATGATGCGGAGTTTACCAAGGATGCTGTCTTTCGTGAGGGTCTTGGAGACGTCACGGAGAGGAATGTGGCCTGTAACCACTCCCACCTTGAGCTGCGAGCTTACCATGATCATGGTAACGTCGTCAACCCCGAACTCTCTTTGCAGGTATTCGGTGTGACCGGTGTTGGAAAAGCCCTCGGCGTTCATGGCGCGCTTGTTGATGGGCGCGGTGACAAGGACGTCAATCTGGCCGTCCTTGAGATCCTTGACGGCTACCTCCAGCGACTTGATGGCCGCCTTGGCACTGTCCGGGGTGCTCTGGCCAGGCTCTGCATAGACATTGTCCGGCAGGCAGTTCACGAGGTTGATCTTTTTCTGTTTTGCCTCGGCCGCCGACGAAATGACATTGATGTCCATGGGGCCGATGTTGTGTACGGTCTTGCGGTAGAAGCCCATGAGCTTGGACGAGCCGTAAATGACCGGCGTGAACGAATCCAGGATGCGTTCGTCGCAGAGAGATTTGATGATAACTTCGTATCCGATGCCGTTGCTGTCACCCTGGGTGATGCCCACGACGAGTTTAGAGAGTGCCATATTTATATCAGTTGTGTTTCTTGAATGTATCCGGTGTCTTCGGGAAGCCCTTCTCCGTGGTAAGCGGCCACGGCCAGGCGGTCGCAGCGCTCGTTCTCGGGGTGGCCGGCGTGTCCTTTGATCCAGTGGAAGGCTACGCGATGCCGGGCGTAGACGGCGTCGAAGCGCATCCAGAGGTCTACGTTTTTCTTTCCCTTGAAGCCGGTGCGCTTCCACTTGTCCAGCCAGCCTTCGTTGAGGGCCTTCACGACGTAGGAGGAATCGCTCACCACATGGACCTCAGCGTTGTCCCACTTGATTTGTTCCAGGCCGATGATAACGGCAAGGAGCTCCATGCGGTTGTTGGTGGTGCGGGCGAAGCCGCCCGAAAGCTCTTTCTCATAGGACCCGCAGCGAAGCACTACGCCGTAGCCTCCCGGGCCGGGATTGCCGCTGGCGGCACCGTCCGTAAAAAGGTATATGGGTGGCTTCTGGTCCATGTGAGTAACGCTTTGAAGCACAAAGATAGTAAAAAACTACCTTCGATGAAATTTTTGATAAATGGAAAATATAGCGTACATTTGCGTAAATGTGAAGAACCAAACTACATTTATATTATGAAGAAAATTCTTGTCATTCTTGCTCTGAGCCTCGTCGCTCTCAGCGCAAAAGCCCAGGTTTATGTGGGCGGTGGCCTCGCTTTTTCCGGAAGTGGTAATGCTGCCGCTTTTTCCATTGCTCCCGAAGCCGGTTATTGCTTTGACGACAGCATGGCGGCGGGTCTGAGCCTCGGCCTTCGCTTTGGCAATGGCGCAACCGACCTTTCCATCGACCCTTACTTCCGCTATTATTTTGCCGAGGTGGGTCCCGTCCGCTTCTTTGGCGACGCTCACTTCAACTTCACGCACACCATGGCCGGTGATGCCAGCACTTCCACCTGGGGCATCGGCGTACGTCCCGGCATTGCCGTGAGCCTTACCGACAGCTGGTCCCTCGTGGCCCACGTCGCCCGGTTGGGTTATTATGGGGGCGCCTTTGGCTTCAATCTCAATACCGGATCTTCCATCGGCGTGTACTACGCTTTCTAGGCCGATGCCACCGATTTTGCGCGCAGTCCCTCCGGGGGGCTGCGTTTTTTTATGTCCCGGAGAATGTGTATATTTGTAAGCTATGAATAAATTGACAGACTTCGTAAAGCAGCAGGTAGAAGCATCGGCCCGGGTGAAGGAAGCTTTCCTCGCCGATGAAAAAGCCATGGGGACGGTGGCTGAGGTCGCTGCGCTCATGGTGGAAACCTATCGTCGCGGGGGAAAGGTCCTCTGGGCGGGAAACGGTGGGTCGGCGGCCGATGCCCAGCATATGGCAGCCGAGCTCGTGAACAAGTTCCGGCTCAACCGGTCGGGGCTGCCGTCATCGGCCCTCACCGTGGATACGTCCATCCTTACCGCCATCGGCAACGACTATGGGTATTCTGAGGTGTTCTATCGGCAAATCATTGCCTGCGCTGCGCCTGGAGACGTGTTCATCGGCATATCCACTTCCGGCAATTCGGAGAATCTGGTGCGTGCGCTGGACGCCTGCCGCGAGAAGGGAGTGCATGCAGTGGCGCTCGTGGGCGGAAAAGCGTGTAAGATGGATGCGTATGAGCACGTCATCCGCATCCCGTCCACCGACACTCCGCGCATCCAGGAATGCCAGACGCTTGTGGGGCATATCCTTTGCGACGTGGTGGAGAGGGAACTGTTTGGCGGGGAAAGTTTTTCTCGGTGTTAAATTTTTTTAGAAATTCGGTGATATCTATGATATTATCGGAAATTTTTACTAACTTTGCCGCGCCTTTGAAAGCAAGAATGTTTAACAAACAATAAATTAACACACAACAATTATGATCAGACTTGGTATTAACGGTTTTGGCCGTATCGGTCGTATGGTTTTCCGCGCTGCTGTGGAGAACTTCTCTAAGGACATCGTCGTGGTTGGTATCAACGACCTCCTCGATCCCGATTATCTCGCTTATATGCTCAAGTACGACTCCGTACACGGTCACTTCAACCACGATATCAAAGTGGAAGGCAACTACCTCATCGTAGACGGCAACAAGATTCAGGTCTTCTGCGAGAAGGATCCCGCCAACATCACCTGGGGCGCTCTCAACACCGACGTCGTTGTTGAGTCCACCGGTTTCTTCCTCACCGCCGAGCTCGCTGAGGCTCACATCAAGGCTGGTGCCAAGAAGGTGATCATGTCCGCTCCTTCCAAGGACGCTACCCCGATGTTCGTTTACGGCGTAAACCACAACACCTACGCTGGCCAGAACATCATCTCCAACGCTTCCTGCACCACCAACTGCCTGGCTCCTATCACCAAGGTGCTCAACGACAAGTTCGGTGTGGTCCGTGGCCTGATGACCACCGTGCACGCTGCTACCGCTACCCAGAAGACCGTTGACGGTCCTTCCAAGAAAGACTGGCGTGGTGGCCGTGGTATCCTCGAGAACATCATCCCTTCCTCCACTGGCGCTGCCAAGGCTGTAGGTAAGGTTCTCCCTGAGCTCAACGGCAAACTGACCGGTATGTCCCTGCGTGTTCCCACCTCCGATGTTTCCTTCGTGGACCTCACCTGCGAACTCGCTAAGGAAGCTACCTACGAGGAGATCTGCGCTGCCATGAAGGCCGCCTCCGAGGGTGAACTCAAGGGTGTTCTCGGTTACACCAACGAGGCCGTGGTTTCCACCGACTTCCGCAACGACTCCCGCACTTCCATCTTCGATGAGAAGGCCGGTATCCAGCTGGACAAGACCTTCGTGAAGGTTTGCGCCTGGTACGACAACGAGTGGGGTTACAGCAACAAGGTTTGCGAAATGGCTAAGGTGATCACCAAGTAAGTTGTTTCGGAAACACTTCTTTAAGGCCGGCTCTGTTTGGAGCCGGCCTTTTTTTGTAGGGGGGACCTGCGACCAGGGGCAAAACGGCCGCCAAAGTGTGCTTTAAATATGGAGGATGGCGTTAAGAACCTTGTAATCGGTAAGGTCTGCCACACAAGGAGTAATGGTAACCCAACCGTCTTTCACCAAAAGGTGATCGGCCTGGGTGGGGTCGGTGTCGTCATTGACGAATTCGCCCTTCATGAAGTAGGCTTTCTCTCCGGGTTCCAGCTCCACGCGGTGCTGCTGCCACAGGAAAGAATCCGTGAGGCCCAGGGCTACCAGACGGTGCTCGTCCCACTCTTCAAACTCTTTGATCCAGTGTCCATGCCCCTGCCGGGCCCACTTGACGCCCTTAATGAGTTCCAGGGGGGCATCCGGGAAATTGATATTGAAATAGAGGCCCGGTCTGTCTGCGGGCCAATTCGTTAGGAGATTCTTGATGATGCCGGGGAGGAGATGCTCCACGGCCGATAAGTCGGCATCCGGCCTGTGAGACGTGAGCGATACGCCGATTCCTTTGATACCGTTGATGGCGGCTTCTTCCACTGCGCCCAGCGTTGCGCTGTAGTTGGCGCCGGTAGAAGCGTTGCTGCCGTGGTTGATGCCGGCCACCACAAGGTCTGGATTGCGGTTCTCGTATTTATACTGCAGGCCAAACTTGACGCAGGAAGCCGGTGTGGCATCCAGGTAAGACCAGTTGCCAGGACCTTCCCCCGGAAGCTCCTTGTAGGCCAGCTGTTTCACGCCCAAAGACACGGCGATGGACATGGCGCTCTGGTGATATTTGGGCGCCACCACGGTTACATCGCCAAACTTAGCCATCACGCGGGCCAGGACATGAATACCAGCCGCTTTATATCCGTCATCGTTGGAAATCAGAATTCTCATAACACACAAAGATACGGTTTTTTTGCGGGTAATACTTGTTTCTTTAACGGAAATCCCGTATTTTTGCAATCCTTTCCGCGGGGTATTAGCTCAGTTGGCTAGAGCGATAGGTTCGCAATCTATAGGTCAGGGGTTCGACTCCCCTATACTCCACCTTCAGGCCCGGTTCTCTCCGGGCTTTTTTTGTCTTAAGGCACGGTTGGCGCAGGTCTCACAATATCTGGCGCAGGTTCCAAAATAGGGGCGGAACCTGCCACAGGAATCGGCCTTCTGCGATATTCTGATGGCGCAGGTTCACGGCCTAAAATGGAACCTGCACCGTTCACCCAGGGAACCTGCACCGTTCAGTTCTGAACCTGCGCCATACGAACTGGAATCTGTGTCACGAACGCCTCAGATCCGGCCAGAAGCAGAAAGGGAAACAGAACGGGCACGCGTCCTCAGCTGTTATTTCTTTTTCCAGAACGGAAGCGCCTCCAGGTTTACGCTGGCCTGGAGAATTTGCTGGGAGCCCAGGAGACCCAGGTGGTCAAAGTGGAAAACGGCGTGGACGCCCAGGTTCACGTAATCGCCAAAGGACTTGGTCCAGTAGGCGTCCAGGCGGTTGTAGAGGCCCTCGGCAACGTTGTCCCGGCGAATCTGCCACCAGGAGCTGCGGAAGTAGAGGTTCTTGCCGAACTCCTGGCCGGCGGCGTCTTTTTCATGGAAGAAGGGCATCTGGTTCTGGCCGTAGTAGAACTGGTTGCGAACGCCGAAGCCCCACTTGGAGAGGTCTACCACGACATCGGTTCCGAGCGGCAGTTTGCGGACGTCGGTGCGGCGGTCCATCTGGTAGCCGGCCACGCCGCCGAGGGATATCTCGAAGCGGTCCATCGGAAGCAGGGACGAGAACTCGAACTGCAGATAGGGGTGCAGGATGTGGTCGTCCACTACGCCCAGGACAGCCTCGCTGCAGGCATAGTGGTGGAAGCAGCCTTCCCAGCAAAGGGCCAGCCAGGGAGTGACCCAGCCTTCGCCGGCGCTCACTACGTAGAACTCCTCACGCCGGGTGGCGCCTAATTTTCCGCTCCAGTCCAGGGCTACCTCATAGTTGGACCGTTCCCGCTCCCAGCGAAGCAGGACGCCATCGCAGTGGACATCGTTGAACGAGGATGCGTCGGAGAAAATTAAGGTAGAGTATCTCCCCTTTATGAGCGCGAAGGGAAAGATGCCCGCCGCGAGCGTAAATCCGTTCTTGCTGTTGTACTGATACCAGGCTGCGAACTCGGCCCGGGGCTTGTCTCCCTCTGTGCCAAAGTCTTTCTGCACGTTCACGCCCATCTTGACGCTGTGCCCATCCCCGAAGCCGATGCCGGCATAGGGAGAGAAATTGAACGCAGCCAGCGTGCCGGACGGCGCCAGGATGCAGTTGGAAATGTCAAACTCGTCGTTGATGACGGCAGTCTGGAAACGGACATCCCACTCGGGACGGATGCTTTGGGCCGATGCACTGAGACACAGTACAAAAGCCCCTATCGTCAGGATGAAATTCTTCATAAGCGTTTTAAACATTCTGCAAATGTAAGGATTTTTCGTAAATTTGCTTCCACTTAAACTCCGCGCGCGTATGAAATATTATATCGTGGCAGGCGAAGCATCCGGAGACCTGCACGGAAGCAATCTCATGAAAGGACTCTACAAGGAAGACCCCGAAGCCCATATCCGCTTCTGGGGCGGCCCCCTGATGGATGCCGTATTCCATGCGAACGAAGAAGGCGAAGGCCTGGTGGAAGACTACCGCGCCGGCGCCGTGATGGGCGTAGTGGAAGTGCTCCGCAAAGCCCCCCAGCTTCTCGGACGCATCAACCGCTGCAAGGCCGATATCGCCGCCTGGCGCCCGGACGTCGTTATTCTCATCGACTATCCCGGCTTCAACTTCAAGGTAGCGGAGTTTGCCCATAACGCCGGTTTCAAAGTTTACTACTACATAGCCCCCAAGGTGTGGGCTACCCGCGAAGGCCGTGTCAAAAAACTCAAGGCCTGGGTGGACAAACTGTTCATCGTCTTCCCCTTCGAAAAACCCTTCTTCGACCGCCACGGCCTGCCCTACGTCTACGCCGGCAATCCGCTTGTGGACGCCATCGAGGCCAGCCCGGCGCTGAGCGAATCGCGCGAAGCTTTCCTTTCGCGCACAGGATTGGAAGACAGGCCGATGATCGCCCTCCTCGCCGGCTCCCGCAGCATGGAAATCGGCCAGATGATGCCTGTTTTCATGGAACTGGCCGATGCCTGGCACGCGAAACACCCGGAGTATCAGTTTGTAGTGGCGGCCGCCCCGTCCCGCAGTGAGAAAGACTACGATGCCTACCTCGCCGGCCGGCACGAATACGTAAAGACCGTCTTCGGGGAGACGTACGGTGCCATCCGCCATGCCCGGGCCGCCGTCATCAATTCCGGCACCGCTTCCCTGGAGGCGGCGCTCATCGGTACACCTCAGGTAGTCGGCTATAAGGTAAATGCCCTTACGGCCCTCATCGCCCGCTTTGCCATCAAGGTAAAGTACATCTCCCTTGGCAACCTCATCCTGGACCGCCTTGCTTTCCGCGAACTGTTGCAGAACGGGCTATCCGTCCCGGCCCTCATGGAAGAACTGGAACGGCTCACCGCCGACGAAGCCTATCGGACCCGCATGCAGGCCGATTATGCCGAAATCCGTTCGCTCCTGGGCGGCTCCGGCGCGTCCGAAGCCGTGGCCAGGGCGATGATAGAGAGTCTTAGCTGATGAATTGGGCCTTCAGGGCCTCGATCTTGGCGGAGGCGTCGTCCCCCTTGGCTCCGAAGTAGAACTTGATCTTGGGCTCTGTTCCGGAAGGACGTACGGAGACCACGTCTCCTGCCTCGTTGAAGAACTGCAGTACGTTGCTCTTCGGGAGGCCGGTTTCCTCGGGCTTCAGGTAGTCCACTACCTTCGCGAGCGGGCTTCCGGCGATGGTCTTCGGAGGGCAGGCGCGGTAATCGGCCATGATCTTCTGGATTTCCTCGGCGCCGCTCTTTCCCTTGCGGACGATGTAAACCATCTTTTCCTCGTAGTATCCGTATTCCTTGTAGACCTTCTGGAGCAGCTGCCACAGGGTCATTCCGTTCTCGGCGGCCCAGGCTGCGCATTCGGCCACCATGATGCCGGCTACCTGCGCGCACTTGTCGCGGACGAATTCTCCCAGGTTGAAGCCGTAGCTTTCCTCGCCGCCGCAGATGAAGGTGCCTTTGCCCTCGTTGCGCTTGACCACCTCTGCGATGTACTTGAAGCCGGTGAGGACGTTATAGCACTTGACACCGAAACTCTTGCAGATGGCGGCGATGAGTTCTGTGGTGACGATGGTCTTTACCACGTAGCCCTTGCCATCGGCGAGCTTGCCCAGCTCCTTCCAGCGGGTGAGGATGTAGTAGGTGAGGAAGCTCCAGGTCTGGTTGCCGGTGAGCTGGACCATCTTGCCTTCGTCGTTACGGACGGCGATGCCCAGGCGGTCGGCGTCGGGGTCGGTGGCGAGGACGAGGTCTGCGCCGGTTTCATCGGCCTTCTCGAGGGCCATCTTCATGGCGGCGGGCTCCTCCGGATTGGGGGAGACCACGGTGGGGAAGTTGCCGTCGTTGACATCCTGCTCGGGGACGTGGATGATATTATGGAAGCCGATGCGGCTGAGGGCCTCCGGCATGAGCTTGACGCCGCAGCCGTGCAGGGGCGTATAGACAATCTTGAGGTCGCTGTGTTTTTTCACGGCCTCCGGGCTCAGGGCCAGTGAGGTGATGTCGCGGAGGTAGCACTCGTCCATCTCCTCTCCCATCATCTCGACGGGGGCCTTGTATTCTCCTTCGACGGGTTCGAAGCGGACATCGGCCGGATCTTCAATCTTATTGACTTCGGCTACGATATCCTTGTCTACGGGAGCGGTGATCTGGCCGCCATCTTCCCAGAATACCTTGTAGCCGTTATACTCCTTGGGGTTGTGGCTGGCGGTAACCATGATGCCGGCCGTGGCTTTCTTGGCGCGGATGCTGTAGCTGAGCTCCGGGGTGGGGCGCAGGCCTTCGAACAGATATACCTTGATGCCGTTGTTGGAAAGGACATCGGCCGATATGCGCGCGAAGAGCTCCGAGTTGTTGCGGGCGTCGTAGCTGATACAGACGCTCTTCTCTCCGGAGACGTGCTGCTTGATGTAGTTGGCGAGGCCCTGCGTGGCCATGCCCACCGTGTATTTGTTCATGCGGTTGGTACCCGCGCCCATGGTACCGCGCAGGCCGCCTGTCCCGAACTCGAGGGTACGGTAGAAGGCGTCTTCCAGGGCTGCCCGGTCGGTCTCCATCAGATGTTTGACTTCCGCCTTGGTCTCGGCGTCAAAATGGCCGTCCAGCCAGCTTTGAGCCACTTGCATGTAATCTTTCATAGTGCGTTTTTTTATGTTTACAAATGTAGAGATTATTCCGTACTTTTGCAACATGGATTTTGATCAGTTCATACTGGCGCACGAGGGGGAAGACCCCGCGGCGCTGGCTTTGGCGCGGGACCGCTATGCCTCCGAGGTGGAGGATTTCGACCTGGCGCTCAATACGTTGGAGGTGCGGCGGAAACTGCGCGTGAAGGTGCCGCAGTGGTATGCGGTGCCGCAGCTCCGTTTCCCCTTCCGTTTGTCCGGCGAGCAGTGCTCATCGGCCGAAACCGCGCGCTACAAGGCGTCGGTGGCGCTCCGGGCCCTGACGCGGGAGAAAACGGTGGCGGACCTCACGGGCGGCCTGGGCGTGGACAGCTGGGCGTTCGCGCAGGTGGCATCGGCCGTGCTGTACAATGAGATGCGGCCCGAGCTTGCCGCGGCGGCATCGGCCAACTTCAAGGCGCTGGGTCTCACGAACGTTCGCGTGTCCTGTGCCGAGCTCCGTCCCGGCGGTCTCCGGGAAATCCTGGACGGTTTTGTCCCCGATGTCATCTTCCTGGATCCGGCCCGGCGGGCTGCGGACGGCCGCAAGGTGTTCCGCCTGGAGGACTGCGAGCCGGATGTGCTGCAGTTGCTTCCGGAACTGCTCGCCGCCGCACAGCGGGTGCTGCTGAAGCTTTCGCCCATGGCCGACATCACGCTGGTGTGCAAGCAGCTGGGGTATGTGCGGGAAGTGCACGTGGTGGCGGCCGACGGTGAGTGCAAGGAACTGCTGTTGCTGTTGGAACGGGGGTACTCCGGGGCTTTCCGGCTGTTTGTCTATGAAAACGGCGCAGTTCTGGCGCTGGATGAGGAACCGGAAGTGGCATCGGCCCCCTCGGGTGACCTTCTCTTCGAGCCCGGCAAGGCCCTTCTCAAAGCAGGAGCCTTTGACCTTCCGTGCCGCTATGGGCTGGGAAAGTTGTCGCAGCACACGCATCTGTATCTGGCATCGGCCCGGGTGGAGGCGCTGCAGCCCTTTGGCAAGTGGTTCCGGATTCTGGAAACGTTGCCGCTCGATAAGCGCGCCATGAAGGACATCGGCCGGCGATATCCCAGGGCCAGCGTCACGGCGCGAAACATCCCTCTCACCAGCGACGCCCTCCGGAAGAAGCTGGGCGTGGCCGATGGCGGCTCCGTTCACATCTTCGGCGCCAAAGCCGCTTCCGGCAACCAGCTCCTCGTTTGCGAATCTTCGTAACTGATTGACTCTCAATACAAAGGCGAAATCTCTTTAGGTCAGTCGGCCTAAAGAGAAAAACTTAACACGTTAATAGCGAGCGTGTTACGGGATTTCGCGGAGGGGGCCGATTACCCGCGATGGGCAGCCAGGAGGGGGTACTCGCGGCACCAGGCGGTGAGGGGGCATTCCTCGCAGCGGGGGCGGCGGGCCGTGCAGACGTAGCGCCCGTGCAGGATGAGCCAGTGGTGGGCGGTGGGCCTCAAAGCCGGTTCGATGTGCCTCTCCAGGTCCAGCTCCACGGCGCGGGGCGTGCTGCCGTCGGAGAGCCCCAGGCGGTGCGATACGCGGAACACGTGCGTGTCTACGGCAATGACGGGCTGGTCGTAGACGATGGAGGCAATGACGTTGGCGGTCTTGCGGCCCACCCCGGGCATGCGCATGAGCGCGTCGATGTCGGAGGGAACCACGCCGCCATAATCGGAAACCAGCATCTGCGCCATGGCAATAAGGTGACGGGCCTTGGCGTTGGGATAGGAGACGCTTTTCACAAAGGGGAATACCTCTTCGAAGGAGGCCGATGCCAGTGCCTGGGCCGATGGAAACCGCTCAAAGAGCGGCGGAGTCACGATATTCACCCGCTTGTCGGTACACTGGGCCGACAGGATGACGGCCACAAGAAGCTCGTAGGGATTCCGGAAGTTTAATTCACTCTGGGCGACGGGCTGATTCTCGGAGAACCAGCCGATGATGGCGTTGTATCGTTCTTTCCGGGTCATAACACCACGTCGATGCCTTCGTCAATGACCTCGTGGCACTGCTCGTTCTCGCAGGCGAAGACGCGCCCCGGGAACTTTTCGAAGATGCCGCGGTTGTGGGTGACCATCACGATGGCCGTTCCCGCAGCGTTGAGGTCCCTCAGAAGAAAGAGAATTTCGTCGGCGGTTTCACCGTCCAGATTGCCCGTGGGTTCATCGGCCAGAATGACCGCCGGCTTGTTGAGGAGGGCGCGCGCGATGGCGATGCGCTGCTGCTCGCCGCCGGAGAGCTGATGCGGCATCTTGTGCGCCTTGGTGCCCATGCCCACGGCATCGAGCACCTCCGTGATGCGGGCGTCGATGGCGCCGCGCTCCTTCCAGCCGGTGGCCCGGAGCACGAACTCCAGATTGGCCTCTACAGAACGGTCCTGAAGGAGCTGGAAATCCTGGAACACCACCCCCATGGAACGGCGGAGGTAGGGGATGTCCCGGTTCCGGATATCCACCAGGTTGTAGCCGCAGGCCGTAGCCTCACCCTTATGGATGCGGTTTTCGGCGGTGATGGTGCGGATGATGGAGGTTTTGCCGGAGCCTACCTTTCCCACGATGTACACGAAGTCCCCGGGCTCCACATCCATGTTGAGCGAGTAAATGACTACGTTTTCTCCGTTAAGGATGTCGGCTTCCTTAAAGTGAATGAGCGGCTGCTGCATGGTTAGAAAATCATTATCCAGGCAAAGATAATCAGATTTTTTTAGTAATTTTGTAGAATGATGAAAAAACTCCTTCCCGCCCTAGCGGCCGTGCTTCTCGCGCAGGCCGGTGCCCAGGCTCAGAACTGGCAAGAGGTGAACAAACTATACAAATCCGGAATGTACTCGGAGGCCGTGCAGCTTCTCGGGAATTCCACGGACCAGAAGGCCGATGCCTACCGCGCGCTCTGCGCCCTCGGCATGCGCTCGGAGGGCGCCTACGCCCTCTCCGGCGCTTTCCTCGGCCGTAACGCGGACCACGTGATGGCTCCCCAGGTGCGTTTTCAGATGGCCCTGAGCCTGTTTGACGACGGCGCCTACGCCAAGGCCCTGGAGCAGCTGGAGCAGTGCGGCGGCCTGTACCCCTCCCAGCAGCAGGAATACAACTACAAAAGGGGCTACAGCGCCTACTCCCTCGGGGACTGGGACTATGCCAGGGTGTGGCTGAATAAAGTGGAAGGCCGCTCCTTCCGCGCTCCCGCCCAGTTCACCCTGGGCTACATGGACTACGCCCAGAAAGACTTCTCCCTGGCCGAGAAACATCTGAAGGAAGCAGCCGGAGACCATCGCTTTGCATCCCTTGCCCAGTATTACCTCCTCGAATGCCGCTTCAATGCAAAAGACTATGCGTACGTGGTGAAGCATGGCACCGCCCTTTACGAGAACGCTCCCGAAGACCGCAAGGCCCGTCTGGCCCGCATCCTCGGAGAGAGCCACCTGGTGCTGGGGAACGTGGCGGAAGCCGGCCAGTATTACAGCCTGGACCGCAGTGCGGAGCCCACCCGCAGCGACCGCTTCTATGCCGGTGAAGTCAATTACCTGCAGCAGAACTGGCAGGAAGCCGTGAACCAGTTTACCCAGATGGGAGAGCGGAAGGACTCCCTGGGCCAGATTGCCTCCTACCAGCTGGCCTACAGCTACATCCGCCTCAAGAACAAGGTGTCGGCCCTCACCGCCTTCAAGGAGGCCGCAGACCTTGCCTTCTCGCCCGAAATCCAGGAAGATGCTTTCTACAACTACGCCAAGCTGGCCTTCGACCTGGGCGGGGACACCGCTCCCTTCCAGGAATACATTAACCGCTATGGCACGGTGAAGGGAGACCAGATTTACTCCTATATGGCCATGGCGGCCCTCCAGAACCGGGACTACGAAGGCGCCGTGGACGCCTACGACCATATTGACGAGCTGGATCCCCGCCAGAAGTCCAACTACATGAAAGCGTACTTCCTCAGGGCCCGCCAGCTGATGGACGCCGGCTCCTGGCGCGGCGCCGTGCAGCCCCTGAAGGCCGCTGCCTACTACAGCGACCGCAAGGACGGCTTTAACCAGATTAGCCGATACTACCTGGCCGAGGCCTATTACCGCGACGGCAAGTACGCCGACGCCCGCGGCATCCTCACGGAGCTGTACAACCTGTCGGCCCTCCCGCACCGGCCCGAGGGACAGCTCATCCCGTATCAGCTGGCCTACACGTACTTCAAGGAGGCCGATTACTCCCGCGCGCTGCGGTGGTTCAACACCTACCTGGAAGGGAAGGCGCCCGTGGAGGGGGCCGATGCCCGCACGCGGGTAGGGGACTGCCATTTCTTCAGCGGAGACTACGCCGCAGCCGTTGCCGCCTATGAGCGGCAGATGGAGGAGTACCCGGGCTCGGACAACCTGTATCCGCGCCTGAGGGCCGGCGTGGCCAGCGGACTGATGGGCGACAACGCCCGCAAAGTGGCCCTCCTGGAAAGTGTCATGGAGGCCCGCCCCGAGTCTTCCTTCTACGGGGAAGCCCTTTATGAACTGGGCCGGGGCTACGTTGCTCTCAAGAAAGAAAATGAAGCCGTGAGAGCGTTCGGGCTTCTCAACAGCTCAACGAAAGACCCGTCCCTCGCAGCCCGCTCCCTGCTGGAGCTGGGCATGATCGCCCGCAATGCCGGCCGCAGCGACGATGCCCTGGAATGCTACAAGGAAGTGGTGGCCGGAGGCGGTGAATATGCCGAGGACGCCCTGCTGGCTATCGAGGCCATCTACCGCACCCGGAAAGATCCCGACGCCTACCTGGCCTACGTAAACAGCCTGGGAGATGCCGCCGGCCGCACCGAAGCCCAGAAGGAGGAGGTCTACTTCTCCAGCGCCGAGCAGCTCTACATGGCCGGAGACTATGCCAAGGCCCAGACCACCCTTCTCTCTTACCTGGAAAAATACCCGGCTGCCCTGTACGGCCCCAAGGCCCGTTTCTACCTGGCCGAATGCTACCGCTTCCAGGGAAGCAAGGAGCAGGCCTGCGATGCATACCGGAAGGCCCTGGACGAAGGCCTGGACGGTGCGCTGGCCGAGGGCGCAACGCTGCAGCTGGCCTCGCTCCAGTACTCGCTGGGCAATTACGCCGGGGCTTACGGGGCCTATGCCCGCCTGAAGGAAAGCGCCAAGCTGGCCCCCAACCGCGAGGCTGCGCTCATCGGCCTGATGAGAAGCGCCTTCCGCGCCCGCGAGTGGGCCGATGCCCTCTCCGACGCCCGTGAGGTGGCTGCGTCGGTGAAGGGAGATGCCGCCATTCAGCGGGAGGCCCGTTATGTATCGGCCAAGTCCCTCATGAGCACCAGCCGCCGCGCCGAGGCACTGGATGAGTTCCGCCTCCTGGCCAAGGAACCTTCCACTCCCGAGGGCGCCGAGGCTTCCTACATCCTCATCCAGGACTGCTTTGACCGGGCCGATTTTGCCGCCGTGAAAGACCGCGTATATGCCTTCGCCGAGAAGGCAGGCAGCCAGAACTACTGGCTGGCCAAGGCTTTCATCGTGCTGGGAGACACTTTCGCCGAGCAGGAGAACATGAGCCAGGCCCGTGCTACCTTCGAGAGCATCAAGGAAGGCTATACGCCCGTGGGAGACCAGGACGATGTGCTGGACCAGGTGGAAATGAGACTGAAAAAACTGAATTAGCATGAGAGAAATCCTTATATCGGCCGCAGCCCTTCTGGGGTGCTCCGCGGTCTTTGCCCAGAACCTGAACCCTACCGTGGAGGTGACCAACGCCTATGTCCGGGAGGCTTCCGGAATCGAAAAACCTTCGCAGCTCAGGGAAGTGCCGGACTCGGTGCTCCGCTTCAACCTGGACTTTGACTACGCCGTCAACGAGACGCCCTACCGGGGTGCCTACGAGTTCAAACCCTATCTGGTGCAGCTGCGTCCGCAGGCCCGTCCTTCGCAGGAGGGAACGCTCCTTCTGGAAGCCGGCGTGGGTTACACCCTGCATCCCGAGCTGAACGTGGTGTACACGCCCGTGAAGACCCGGAATGTGCGCGTGAACCTCAGGGGCGGCCATCACTCCTACTGGGGCCCGTATTACGGCGGCTGGAGAGGAAAGGATCTGAACAGCTCCGTCGGGGCCGACTTTCTTGCCGGCTGGCGCCGGGGTATGTTCCGGATGGACGCCGAGTACCGGAACCTCTTCGCCGAGGATGCCAGGGCGGCTATGAACCACCACGCAGTGGTGGCATCGGCTCAGGTGAAAAACATTCCCGGAACTACGAAGGTGGACTATGACGTGAATACGAAGGTGTCGTTTGTGACGGCTCCTGGCGGGTTTTCCGAGACATATACCAACACCGATGCGCAGGTGGGCTTCCGCTTCCTGGGCCATAATCTGCGGTTGGCGGCTAATGCACAGACGGTTTCCCAGCCCGCTGGCTCCGTGGCTGTTTTCCAGGTGTCTCCCCGTTATATCCGGGGCGGCAGCCGGCTGGCGTTCAATGCGGGCGTGAAGTTCTCCTTTGCCGTGCGCTCGGACGGCTCGTTTGCTCCTTCCGGAGGCTGGATCGCCTATCCGGACGTGCAGCTTTCCTGGCGAGCGGTTCCGGAGTATCTCACGCTCTTTGGCATGGTGACCGGCGGCCGTGAGCTCATTTCCTATTCCTCGCTGCTGGAACAGAATCACTTCATCGATGCCTTTACCCCGACTACAGATGTGAAGAGCCAGAATATTCTGGCAATCCTGGGCCTTCGCGGAAACGTGGCGCGCCGTTTCTCCTATGAGGTGAAGGGCGGCTATTCCTGGATGGACAATTCCTGGCTGTGGGGCAAGATGGCGGCTACCGGGGCGCCCGCCATGTGCTACGGCGGTCCCATCCATGTGGCGACGGTGATGGCCGATGTCGCCTGGAACAACCATTTCCTGGATATCCAGGCGCATCTGAAGTATATGAAAACGCTCAATAAACCCAAGGTCATCACGACGGGAGTGCTGCCGTTCCTTCCGGCCGAATGGACGGCCGGCGGCCACGTTTTCTATAACTGGGGCGCCCGCATCCGCGCCGGTGTTACCGCAGAAGGTCGATCCGAAATGGTATGTCCCACCGGCGGCGCCGTGGCCGGCTACGTGGACCTGGGCCTCAGGGGTAATTTCCAACTTACTCCGGCTCTTGGTATATGGGCCAAGATGGGCAATCTCCTGAACCAGGAGGTGCAGCGGGTGCCTTTCTACGCCGAGAAAGGCCTGTATGGCACCGTGGGTATAAGCTGGAATATCTAGTTTGTATTTTTGCCTGATTTTTCCTATCTTTGTATGTTTTAGGGAAAGCCCCTTTTGAACTGGAAAAATTAGACAGAAAATGATAGATAACGAGCAGATGAAAGCGGCCGAAGAACAGTATTCGGCCAGCAGTATTCAGGTTTTGGAAGGCCTTGAGGCCGTTCGTAAGCGTCCCTCCATGTACATTGGAGACATTGGCGAGCGCGGCCTGCACCACCTGGTGTATGAGGTGGTGGACAACTGTATCGATGAAGCCATGGCCGGCTATTGCACCGATATAGATGTCAAGATTCTGGAAGACAATTCCATCAGAGTGAAGGACAATGGCCGCGGTATCCCCACGGGCATGCACGAGAAAGAGCACCGCAGCGCCCTGGAAGTGGTTCTGACGGTCCTGCACGCCGGCGGTAAGTTCGATAAGAACAGCTACAAGGTGTCCGGCGGTCTGCACGGCGTGGGCGTGTCCTGCGTCAACGCCCTCTCGGACCTCCTCATTGCGGAAATCCACCGCGAAGGCAAAGTCTTTGTCCAGAGATATTCCAAGGGTAAACCCCTCACGCCCGTGGAGGTGACCGGGGAGGCCAGCGATACCGGTACCACCATCACCTTCCACCCGGACGCCACCATCTTTACCCAGACCACCATTTACAAGTATGAGACCCTGGCCAGCCGTCTGCGTGAACTCGCATATCTGAACAAGGGCATCCGCATCACCCTCACGGACCTCCGCGAGAAAGTGGACGAGTTCGTGACGGCAGAGGACGGCGAGCGCAAGGCTACGGGTAACCAGGTATACCGCTCGGAGGTGTTCTACAGTCAGGAAGGTCTCAAGGAGTTCATCGACTATCTGGATGCCGGTGAGGAAAAGCTGGTCCCCGACGCCATCTGCGTCCAGACCGACAAAATCATCCCCATTGACATCGCCCTCCAGTACAACACCGGTTTCCGCGAGAGAATCTACTCCTACGTCAATAACATCCACACTATCGAAGGCGGTACCCACCTGCAGGGCTTCAAGATGGGCCTGTCCCGTTCCCTGAAGAACTATGCGGAGAAGAACAACCTCCTCGCCAAGTTCAAGGGTGAACTGAGCCCCGAGGACTTCCGTGAGGGCCTTACCGCCGTCATTTCCGTGAAGGTGGCAGAGCCCCAGTTCGAGGGCCAGACCAAGACCAAGCTGGGTAACCCCGAGGCTACATCGGCCGTGTCCCAGGCTACCGCCGCCGCCATGGACCAGTACCTGGAGGAGCATCCCAAGGAGGCCAAGACCATCGTGGAGAAGGTGGTGCTGGCCGCTACGGCCCGTGCTGCCGCCCGCCGCGCCCGCGAGATGGTGCAGAGAAAGAGTCCCATGGGCGGAGCCGGCATGCCCGGCAAACTGGCCGACTGCTCCGACCACGATCCCGAGAAGTGCGAGCTCTTCCTCGTTGAGGGAGACTCCGCAGGCGGTACGGCCAAGCAGGGCCGTGACCGTCGCATCCAGGCCATCCTGCCCCTGAGAGGTAAGATCCTCAATGTGGAGAAGGCCGCCCAGGACCGCGCCTTCGAGAGCCAGGAGGTCCGCAATATCTACACGGCACTGGGCGTGACCGTGGCCCAGGAGGACGAGACCGGAGAGAAGCACATGGACCTTTCCAAGCTGCGTTACCACAAGGTGATCATCATGACCGATGCCGATGTGGACGGTTCCCACATCGCCTGCCTTATCCTCACCTTCTTCTTCCGCTACATGTTCGACCTTATCAAGAACGGATATGTGTATCTGGCCACTCCGCCGCTCTATCTGGTGAAGAAGGGCAAGGAAGAGCGCTACTGCTGGACCGACGCCCAGCGTGAGGCTGCCACCGCAGAACTGGGCAAGGGCTCCGACAAGGGCGTTACCGTACAGCGGTACAAGGGTCTGGGTGAAATGAGCGACGAGCAGCTGTGGGAGACCACCATGGATCCCGCCCGCCGTGTGCTCCGCCAGATTACCATTGAAAACGCCGCCGAGGCAGAACGTACCTTCTCCATGCTCATGGGTGACGATGTCCCGCCGCGCCGCGCTTTCATCGAAGAAAATGCCCATTATGCCAATATCGACGCCTAAAATACCCCGGAAGTTCATTCCGCTGGCTTTTGTTTTCGCAGTCCTGGTGCTTCTTATGCCCAGGACCGCGAAATTCAATTATGACTATAAGAAAGGAAGCCCCTGGCCGTATGAGACGCTCATCTCCCAGTTCGATTTTCCCATCCTCAAGACGGAGGAACAGATCCAGGAGGAGCGGGAAGCGGCGGGCGGCCTGGTCATACCCTACTATCGTTATTCGTCGGAGGTGACTACCTCCGTCATCAAGAACGTGCAGGGGCTGGACCTCGGGAAGTACAACCGCATCCGTCCGGCCGTCGTGACGCGGCTCGCCGATATCTATGCCCGCGGGGTCATCTCCGATGCCCACGTCCGCGTGCAGCACGGATCGGCCCAAGTCTCGGAAGACCTCATCTATATCCAGAAGGACAAGCGCGCCGCTACGTATCCGCGCTCGGAGGTGTACAAGGTGTCCGATGCGAAGGACCAGCTGGTTTCCGTGCTGGCATCGGCCTATCCTTCCGTCAACCTGGATTCCCTCTTCCGGCGCTCGGGCGTGTATAACGGCATCATTCCCAACCTGGTGTACGACGCCGCCATGACCAACCTCACCCATGTGGAGAGCGACGACTACATCTCGCCCACGCTGGGCTATGTGAAGGCCGATGAGAAGATTGTCTCCAACGGGGAAATCGTTACCGCGGAGATTGCGCAGGTGCTGGACAGCTACAAGGAAGAATATAACAAGGTATTCGGCTATGGCGGACCGCGCGTCCTGCTGTATCTGGGCAATGGGCTCATCGCGCTGGTGCTGGTGGTGCTGCTGTATTTCTGCATCCTGTTCGCCAAGCCTTCCATCTTCGAGACGGGGCAGCGGTACTTTTACCTGCTGTTCCTGTTCCTGCTTTCGACGGTGGTCACGTGCATGGCGGAGCGCTTTGCCCCGTCCATCCTGTTCCTCATCCCGTACCCGGTGCTGGCCCTGTACCTGCAGGCCTTCTTCCGCAACCGGGTGGTGATGCCCGTGTACACCATGATGCTGCTTCCGATGCTCATTTTCTGCGGAAACGGCATGGAACTTTTCGTGATGTACCTGACGGCGGGCCTTGTGACCATCCAGACCTTCGGGACGCTCAACAAGGGCTGGCTGCAGTTCCTCAATGCCGCCATCATCTTCGGAGTGGAACTGTGCGTGTTCCTGGGCTTCCGGCTTATCGATGCGGGCAATACGTCCATCTGGTGGCTGCAGCTCATCCAGATTTTCGTGGGCGCCATGCTTACCGTGGCGCTGTATCCGCTGGTATACCTGTTTGAGAAGATGTTCAACCTGGTGTCCATTACCCGCCTCATCGAGTTGGCCGATACCAACAACCCGCTGCTGCAGGAACTGAGCGCCAAGGCGCCCGGCACATTCCAGCACTGCCTGCAGGTGATGAACATGGTAGACGCCGTGGGCCGTGCAACGGATGCCAATGTGCCGCTCCTGCGCTGCGCCGCCCTCTATCACGACCTGGGCAAGATGCAGAATCCGCTCTGCTTCATCGAAAACGAGTCGTCCAGCCCGGGCGCGGCCAACTACCATGAGGGCAAGACGCCCCGGGAGAGCGCCGTCGAGATTATCCGTCACGTGGACGACGGTCTGGCGCTGGCCGATGAACACCGGCTTCCCAGTGAGATCAAGTCCTTTATCCGCTCCCATCACGGTACTACGGCGGCGACGTTCTTCCTGAACCAGTACCTCAATGCCGGCGGAGACCCTTCCGATGTGGAAGACTTTTACTATCATGGCCAGCGGCCTGCTACCAAGGAGGAGGTAATCCTCATGGTGTGCGACTCCATTGAGGCGGCTTCCCGTACCCTGAAGGATTTCTCTCCGGAGGCCTTCGACCGGTTTGTGGAAAACATCGTTTCCGGTAAGGAAAAGGCTGGCCAGTTCGAGGATGCAGACATTACCCTGCATGAGATGAACGTAATCAAGAGCATCCTCAAGACGTATATGCAGCAGATTTATCACGGACGTGTGGCTTATCCGAAGCGCAGGCGTTGATAGTCTCGCAGATTTTTCGTATCTTTGCGGCCCTTTTGACAATAATTACAAACAGATACTATGAAAGTTAGCAAAAAAAAGGCTGATGAACTGAACTATCAGCTGACCATCCAGATCGCGGCAGAGGATTATGCAGAGCCGCTTCGCAAGCGCCTCAACGATTACCGCCGCAAGGCAGACATCAAGGGTTTCCGCCGTGGCATGGCTCCCATGAGCCTCATCCAGCGCATGTACGGTGACCAGTGCCTGTACGAGAGCGTGAACTCCCTCGTCGGTGAGTCCCTCGACAACTTCATCAAGAAGGAGAAAATCCGCATCGTGGGTGAGCCCATGCCCTCCGAGGACCAGCCTCAGCTGTCCTGGACGGCCGGCAGCGAGTTCACCTTCAAGTTTGACATCGCCCAGACCCCGGAGCTGAACTTTGAGGTAAACAAGGACGACAAGGTGGTTTACTATGACATCAACATCACCGCCGCCGAGAAAAAGCAGGCCCGCGAGCAGCTGCTCCAGCAGTATGGTTCCCTGCAGGAAGGCAAGAAGGCCGGTGAGAACGACTACATCGTGGCCGATATCGAGAATGAAGGCCACAAGGCTGAGGGCGTGTATGTGAGCATCTCCCAGGTGGCAGAAGATGCCCGCGGGGCATTCATCGGCAAGAAGGCCGGCGACAAGTTCGAGCTGGACGTGAACGCCGCCTTTACCAATGAGACCGACCGCGCCGCCATGCTCAAGGTTGACAAAGCTCAGCTTGCCAGCCTGAACCCCGTGTTCACTTTCACCGTGGTGAACGTGAAGACTTTCGTGGCCGCCGAGGAAAACCAGGAGACCTACGACAAGATCTTCGGAGAGGGCAACGTGACCACTCCCGAGCAGTTCGAGGAGAAGGTGACGGAGCGCATCAAGGCTTCCCATGAGCAGGATGCCAACTATCGTTTCGGCGCCGATGTCCGCAAGTACTTTGTGGAGAAGGCAGCCCTTACCCTGCCTGAGGCTTTCCTCAAGCGCTGGCTGGTGTATGCCAACGAGGGCAAGTTCACCGCCGAGCAGGTAGAGAAGGAATTCCCTGCCTTCATCGAGGACTTCAAGTGGCAGCTGGTTCGCGGCTATATCATGCAGAAGTTCGGTCTCAAGGTTTCCCATGAGGACATCCTGGCTGCCGCCAAGTCCTTCGTGGCCTACCAGTATGCCATGTACGGCATGGCCGGTGTGCCCCAGAATCTCATCGATTCTTCCGCCGAGAACATGCTCCAGGACCAGAATCAGTATCGCCGCCTGGAAGAGCAGTGCGAGGATAACATCGCCATTGCCAAGGTTCGCGAGGAAGTGACTCTGACAAGCAAGAAAATCTCCATGGAGAAATTCCAGGAGCTTCAGTAGAGTTGTATGACAGAATTTGAAAAATATGCAGTTAGAGCGAGGGGCATCAGTTCGATGACCCTCTCTCGTTATACGTCCATCCTGGACGGATACATCAATCCCACCATCACGGAGGAGCGCAAGCTGAACGTGGCCCAGATGGACGTGTTCAGCCGCCTTATGATGGACCGCATCATTTTCCTGGGCGTTCCCATCGACGATGACGTGGCCAACATCATCCAGGCTCAGCTGCTGTTCCTGGCATCCAATGATTCCCATGCCGACATTACCATGTATCTGAACACGCCCGGCGGGCAGGTTACCAGCGGTCTGGGTATCTATGATACCATGCAGCTGGTGCAGCCGGATGTGGCTACCGTGTGCACGGGAATGGCTGCCTCCATGGGTGCCGTGCTGCTGTGCGCCGGCGAGAAGGGAAAGCGCAGCGCCCTGCCGCATTCCCGCGTGCTCATCCATCAGCCGCTGGGTGGTGCCCAGGGCCAGGCTACGGAAATTCTCATCGCCGCCAAGGAGATTGAGAAAACCCGTACGGAGCTGTTCAATATCATTGCCATGCATAGCGGACAGCCTTTCGAGAAGGTTTCGAAGGATGGTGAGCGTGACTACTGGATGAGTGCCGAGGAAGCCAAGGCCTACGGCATGGTAGATGAAATCCTCCGTAAGCGGGAGAAGTAGCATGGCAAAGAAAGGACAGAATCATTGCATGTTCTGCGGCCGCAGTGAGGCCGAGGTCCCTTTCATGCTCAAGGGCCTGGAGGGGTATATCTGCAGCGACTGCGCCAAGCTGGCCGCACAGTATGTGGAAGAGCTGGAGGATGAGCCCGGGAGGGGCCGGGGTTCCAAGCCGGCTGCGCTGGGAAAAGCGCCCAAGCCCTCTGAGATCAAGGCCTATCTGGATGAGTATGTGATTGGACAGGACCGCGCCAAGAAGGTGCTTGCCGTGGCTGTGTACAACCACTACAAGCGTGTGCAGCACAACCTGATTGACAAGACGGACGATGGCGTGGAACTGGAAAAGAGCAATATCCTCCTGGTGGGTCCCACCGGTACCGGTAAAACGCTTCTGGCCCGCAGCATCGCCCGGATGCTGGATGTGCCCTTCACCATTGTGGATGCTACGGTTCTCACCGAGGCCGGCTACGTGGGTGAGGACGTGGAAAGCATCCTCACGCGTCTTCTGCAGGAGGCCGATTTCGATCTCCAGAAGGCCGAGCGCGGCATTGTTTTTATTGACGAAATCGATAAGATTGCCCGTAAGAGCGACAACCCTTCCATTACGCGTGATGTTTCCGGTGAGGGTGTGCAGCAGGCTATGCTCAAGCTCCTGGAAGGCAGCATCGTGAACGTTCCGCCAAAGGGTGGCCGCAAGCACCCCGAGCAGGAGTTCATCCACGTGAATACCCAGAATATTCTCTTCATCTGCGGCGGTGCCTTCGAGGGTATCGAGCGGCACATTGCCCAGCGCAAGAATACCCAGATCATCGGCTTTGGCGCCGAGGAGAAGCAGCGGATAGACAAGGACAACCTGCTGGAGTATGTAGACGCCATGGACCTCAGGGCCTACGGCCTCATCCCCGAGATTGTGGGTCGTCTTCCTGTCATCACCTATCTGGACCAGCTGGACCGCGATTCCCTCAAGCGTATCCTCACCGAGCCCAAGAATGCGCTCCTGAGGCAGTACGAAAAGATGTTCGAACTGGACGGCATCAAGCTGGAAATTGAGCCCGAAGTGCTGGATCTCATTGTGGACACCTCCATCAAGAACAAGCTGGGCGCCCGTGGCCTCCGCAGCATCTGCGAGAAAGTGATGGCCGATGCCATGTTCGAGGCACCCTCCTCCCGGAAGAAGACCTTCCGCCTCACGGCCGAGTACGCGAAGGAGAGGTTGTAGGGGCTGGGCACGCTCTCGGCGGTGCATCGTCGCTGTTGCTACCGCCGCGTGGTTGCGTGGCGCTTAAGTAACTGAATATTAATAGATTAGTGTAACTGACGGGTGCGTTTTTCGTACCCGTCAGTTACTCTAATGCGCTGATTGTCAGTGTGATAAGCGCCACGGCTACCGATGTACCGCACCGGAATGCCGTTTTTTTGTACGTACATCGGCTGGGGAGTACACTGCGGGTAACTTGACAAATTAAGTCCGGTTACCCGCAAAAAAGGCCGTTTTTGACGGCAACTTGACCAAAACTGTCAAGTTACCCGCAGTGCGCCGGCCAGCCCGCGTGCGGGCAAAACAAAAAAGACGGCCGTAAAAGCCGTCTTTTCTTTTGAGTGAGGACACGCAGATTTGAACTGCGGACCTCTTGCCTGTCAAGCAAGCGCTCTAAACCAACTGAGCTATGCCCTCAAAAGGAATGCAAAGATAGGGATTCTTTTTCTCTTTTGCAAATCTTTTTGGGCCATTTTGCCCAGAATTAGAGATAATCTTCAAAGTACTGCGTAACCTTGTCCATAAGGTGGATGCGGTTGCGGCCGCCAACGTTGTGCTTGGCGATGGGGTAGGGGAAGTAGTCCACGGGAATGAGGCGGTCAATGCACTCCTGGATGAAGGAGAGGCTGTGTTTCCACACCACGGTGTCGTCAATGGCGCCCTGGCAAATGAGGAGCTTGCCCTTCAGCTGAGGCGCCTTGCCAATGAGGCTGGTGGCGGCAAAGCCTTCGGGGTTGGTCTCGGGAGTGTCCATGTACCGCTCACCGTACATGACCTCGTACCATTTCCAGTCAATGACGGGGCCGCCGGCTACACCCACTTTGAACACGTCCGGGTAGGTAGTCATGAGCGAGATGGTCATGAAGCCGCCATAGCTCCAGCCGTGCACGCCAATACGGGAGGCATCCACGTACGGCAGGGCCATCAGGCGTTTAATGCCCACCATCTGGTCTTCCATCTCGGCCTTGCCGCACTGGCGGTTGATGGCCTTCTCGAAGGCGGCGCCGCGGTTGGATGTGCCCCGGTTGTCCTGGACATAGACCATATATCCCTTCTGGGCCATGAGCATTTCCCACATGCGGATGCTTCCGAGCCAGGAGTCCTGTACCAGCTGACTGTGCGGCCCGCCGTAGACATAGAGCACTACGGGATATTTCTTCGAGGGGTCAAAGTCCTTGGGATAGATGAGCCGATAGTAATTCTCATACAGACCGTCGGCGCTGGGAACGGTGCCCAGTTCCACGCGGCAGGAGGCATAGCCGTCCAGCGGGTCCCGCTGCGAGCCGATGCCCACATACTGCTTGCCGTCGGTGGAACCCAGATACAGCTGGGCCGGCGTGTTCAGGTTGCTCTGGCGGTCCAGGAACCACTTGCGGTCCTGGCTGAGCTCGATGGTGTGCCAGCCGCGGCCACGGGTGAGCTGCTGGGCCTTTCCCTTCTTCACGCCCTGGCGGAACAGGTGATTCTCCACGGGAGAAACATGGGCCGATGTATAATACACGTACTGCCCGTCGTTGGTTACATATTCGACGTCGGCGTCCACGGCCGTGAAACGCTGGATCTTGCTGCCCAGCGTGTCTACCAGATACAGGTTCTTGTAGCCGTCGCGGTTGTCGGTGCGGTAGATGAAGCGGTCCTTCCGGCCTTCCAGGAACCAGATGGGGTCCTGCGGCTCCACCCAAGCCTCATTGTCCTCCGTGAGAACGGTGCGCACGAAGTGGCCGTCCCTGGCGTCATACTGGTTCAGATGCATGTGATGCTGGCTGCGGTCCAGTACCTGGGCGTAGACGGACTTGGCGTCCGGGCTCCAGGAGAGGTTGGTGATGTAACGCTCCTCGGTAAAGTCCGTCACATCCAGCCACACGGTGGTTTCCTTGTCAAAGTCGTAGATGCCCACCCTGAGAAGCTCGCTCTCCATGCCGTTCATGGGGTATTTGATGAGCTCCAGCTCTCCGGTGCGGGTCTTGATGTTCAGCAGCGGAAAGTCACTCACGCGGGACTGGTCCTTTCGGTAAAAGGCAATCTTATGGCCGTCCGGGGCCCATTCGTAGCCCTTCGAAAAGCCAAATTCGTTGCGCATCATGGTACCGCCGTAGACCATATTGCGGTCTTCGGACAGGCCGATGGCAAACGTCTTTCCATCTTTCTCACCCCAGAGGGAGTCTCCGTCCAAGCGTATGCCATAACCGGCCGCTCCGCGGACATAGGCATCGGCCTTCTGCGTGCGCGCGGGCTTGTAAGGCGTGAGGTGGAGCGGATCGGTTACGCTGCCCTCGAAGTACTCTCCTGCGCCTTCTGTGAGGATAAACTTGCCGTCTTCCAGCCAGGATGCCTGGGCACGGGCATATCCCACACCCTTGTAAATGGCCTCTTCCATGGTGAGGTCTTTGCCGGGATGGGCTTCACGGGTGTCGATGACCCGGTTCTGGGCCACCGTCAAAGTGCAGGCCAGAAGAAGGCCTGCAACCATGCTAAGTTCGTGTTTCATATACTGTTAGAGAAAAAACGGGGATTCGTCGGGGATTTTTCCGTAGGAGGTGTCTTCCTCCACTTTGTCTACGATGGCGCGCTCGTAGCCTCTCCAGGGCAGGGCGCCTTTGTACTCCTTGTAGTGAACGGTAACGCGAAGGCCGGTCATCTCGGTGAGCTTCTGTGCCACCTCCTTGTCTTTTACGGAAAACTTGAAAGTCTTGGACTGTACGGTTCCGGAAGCGTTCTTGCTGCCGTAGCCGGTGAGGATCATCTCTCCCTCGTAGGTCTTGAAAAAGTATCCGGTGTAGGTGAGTGAGTTAAGCTCTCCGGTCTTGGTGCCGTCGCTGAATACCCAAATGAATTTGAAATAGAAGAATCCGGCCAGGGCAGCCAGAATAAGCAGGGCGCTAAACCCTCCGATCAGTTTACCAGCTTTTGCCATAGTGTTAAAGGTTTATCCTGCAAATGTACAGAAATAATATTATCTTCGCAATATGAAATCTCTCCTGAATCCCTCTGTAGACCCGCACTGGAACATGGCTTTCGACGAATTTACGCTCGAAAGCCTGCCCGTGGATGAGCCCGTTTTCTATCTGTGGCAGAATGCGCCGTCCGTGATCATCGGCCTCAATCAAAGCGCCTATGCAGAGGTCAACCTCCCTTTCCTGGAAGCAAACGGCATTGTGCTTGCGCGCCGCGTGACGGGAGGGGGCGCCGTCTATCACGACCTCGGCAACCTCAATTACAGCATCGTGGGGCCCATCCATGCCCTGGGAAACGCCTATGGGATTATGGCCGATGCCCTCCGCCGCCTGGGCGTTCCCGCCGAGCGCAGCGGCCGCAACGACATCCTGGTGGACGGCCGCAAGTGCTCCGGCTATGCCAAGCGCCTGTACGGCACCCGGATGATGATTCACGGCACGCTCATGTGGGACATCAATCTGGAAGACCTCACGCAGGCGCTGGCGGTTCCCGGCAGCAAGCTGGAAGCGGCGGGCGTCGCCTCGGTCCGCAGCCGCGTGGCTAACCTCCGCAGCTATCTTCCGGCCTTCCCGGACATCCGTGCCTTCCGGGATGCCCTCCAGGAGATGCTCTCCGGCGGGGACAGCACCATCGGCCTCAATCCTTCCCAGCTGGAGGCCGTTGGAAAGATGGCCGATGAAAAATTCCGCACCTGGGAGTGGAACTTCGGGCGGTCTCCGCGGACCACGTTCTCCAGGACGAAGAAGTTTGCCTGCGGAACGGTGACCGCGCATTATTCGCTGGAGCGCGGCGTGCTCTCCGAACTGCAGTTTACCGGCGACTTTATAGGATCCCGGCCAGCTGAGGAGCTGGCCGGAAAACTGAAGGGTTCCAAACTGAAAGATCTTGAAGGGATAGAAGTGAGCGCGTATTTTGACGCTCTTTCCTCCCGGGAGTTCCGGAGTCTGCTAGAAGATTAGCACGCAGCCGCCGCCCGGGGCCAGGTGCACGGTGACCTGCCCGTTTTCTACCTTTACGGTTTCTTTCCTGTAGTCCTGTCCGTTGCGGTGGGCGTTGACGCCGTCCCTCCAGAGGGTAACCTCGGTGGCGGGAGCCGGCAGGGTGAAGGTGATGTCACGCGCATCCCAGTTGGTCATGGCGGCCAGGTACCAGCGGTCTCCGCTGCGGCGTGCTTCTACGATATATTCGCCGATGCGTCCGTCCAGCGCAATGGTCTCGTCCCATACGGTGGGGAAGGAAGCGATGAGCTGGGTGCATTCGGGCTCGGCCTCATAATTGGTGGGGGCGTCGCAGAGCATGGTGAAGGGCGCATCGAAGATGACGTACTCGGCCAGCTGGCGGCAGCGGGTGCCCTGGCTCATGGGTTCGCTGTGGCTGGGTGAATAGTTCCAGACGGCACCGTTTCGCATGGCGCCCTGGGTGTAATCGGCCGGACCGGCGACCAGGCGCGTGAAGGGAATGACGACGTCGTAGGTAACCTGGTCAAAGCTGTTCGGAGCCCATTTGAGCTGCTCCAGGCCGGCAACGCCCTCGTGGTTGAGGATGTTGGGGTAGGTACGGGTGAGTCCGGCGGGCTTGAAGGCACCGTGGAAGTCCACAAACTGGTGGTATTTGGCGGCGGTGCGGGCGGCTCTTTCGTAGAAGGCTACCATGAACTGGTCGTCGCGGTCCATGAAGTCAATCTTCCAGCCGGCGATGCCCATCTTTGAGTAGTGCTCGCACACGGCTTCCATGTCCCGGTTGAAGGCCCAGTAACCGGCCCAGAGGACCAGCTTTACGTTCCGCTGGGCGGCGTAGTCGCAGAGCATGGGAAGGTCTATCTCCGGTACTACCTGGAAGAGGTCGGCCTGCTTGTTCACGGCCCAGCCTTCGTCCAGGATGACGTACTCGATGCCGTTACGGGAGGCAAAGTCAATGTAATACTTATAGGTGTCGTTGTTGACACCGCTCTCGAAGTCTACTCCCTTGATGTTCCAGTCGTTCCACCAGTCCCAGGCTACCTTGCCGGGCTTGACCCAGGAGAAGTCTCCCTCGGCGGGGGCGGAAAGGCGCCAGACAAAGTCCGACTGGGCCAGGAGACGGTCTTCCTTAGCCACAATCACCATTCTCCAGGGAAGGGCCTCGGGGCCGTCACCCTTGTAGATGAAAGGCTCGCGGCTTTTCACGACGCCCTGCAGCATGTTGTGGCCGCCCTGCTCGATGACTTTGGGAACGGGAGCGAACACGCCGTGGACGCTGGTGCCGGCATTGTCATTGAGAAGATACATGCCGGGGTAGTTGCGGAGATCTGCCTCCGTGATGCAGAGCTTGACGTGCGAGGCTCCGTCTACGGTGAGGGGAAGGAATGCAAGACGCTTGGGATCCCACTCGGAAATGGGAATGAGCGTGCAGTGGTTCTCGAAGGAGTTGAAAAACTGCTCTTCGAAGGTGCCGGGGTCACGGACGTAGGGGACCCAGGCATTGTGGTCTTCGGGGAAGTTGAAGACGGCCTCCTCGGAGGCGATGGTCACGGCTTTTTTGGTGACGAAGCGGTAGGCGGCGCCGTCGTCATAGACGCGGAAGATGATGTCGAAGTCCCGGGTCTGAAGGGTGAGTTCGTTGTAGCGGTCTTCTACCTGGGCGCGCTTGAAATTCTGGGCGGCAAGCGTCTGGGAGACGCTTTTCCGGACTGCCCGGCGCACCTTGGTCCCGGCTCCGATGACGGTTCCGTCGGCAAGGGTGAGGGAAAGGGGAGAGGGTTTGAGAAGCACCTCTTCTCCGAGGCTGATGCTCCACTGGAGCGTCTTATCGGCCTGGATGGTCACGCTGAGTTCTCCGCCGGGGGAGAGTACCTTGTAATCTTTTGCCTGAAGCGATGCGGCTGCAAGGGCCAGTGTCAGAATGGTTAATAGTTTTTTCATATTGTGTGAGTTGTTTGTCAGATGGTGCCGCTGCCCAGCATCTCGTCTCCGTCGTACCAGACGGCGAACTGGCCGGGCGAGATGCCGCGCTGGGGCTCGTCGAAAAGAATGTAGAGGCCGCTTTCCCGCATGAGGAGCGTCGCGCTCTGCAGGGGCTGGCGGTAGCGGATGCGGACGCGGTAGCGGCGCATTTCTCCGGCGGCCATGGTGAGGTCTTCCCGGATCCAGTGAATCTCGTCGGGGCTTACGCGCAGGCAGAAGCGGCTGAGGCCCTTGTGGTTATGGCCTTCTCCCACGTAGACGCGGTTGGCTTCCGTATCGGTGGCAATGACAAAGACGGGGTTTTCGTGCCCTCCCACGCCAAGGCCTTTCCGCTGGCCGATGGTGTAGAACTGGGCACCCTCATGCCGTCCTACGATGCGGCCGAAGGGGTTTTCCTTATAGCGGGTTTTCTTGACGTGATGCTTGCCGCTGCGGTAGGTTTCGGTCTCGAAGGTGATGTCGTAAGTGACGGGTAGGGACAGATGATCGAGTTCTGCTTCTGTGAGCGCTTCTACTTTTGCCGTATCAAAAGGGCTTACGCCCAGCGGCTTTCCGTCGCTGGTGAGAATCTTTTCCTCGGGGGCATAGCGGACGGTGCGCTCTAGGGTTTCCCCGGGTCTGAGGAGTTCCGTGAGTTTTTCCTGCTGCCAACGGTACAGGGGATCCTGCTGATAGTAAGCGTCATAGACCTCCACGATGTCTCCTTCTACGGAGACCAGTTTCTGTTTGAGGAAAGTGGGAAGGTCTACCTTTCCCACGAAGCAGATGCCCTGGGAGTCTTTCTTTTCGGCCGATGGTAAATCGGCCTCCTTGGCGATGCGCCTTACCTCGGGCTTGACGATGTCGCCGATGGGAAAGAGCGTCCGCGAAAGCTGATCCTGACTGAGCTGGCACAGGAAATAGGTCTGGTCCTTGTTGGGGTCTGCGCCTTCCAAGATGCGGTACACCCCCTCCGGGGTGACTTCCTTGCGGCAGTAGTGCCCGGTGGCTACGTAATCGGCCCCGTACTTGAGGGCAATCTGAAGGAAGGCGTCGAACTTGATTTCGCGGTTGCAAAGGACGTCCGGGTTGGGGGTGTGGCCCTTGGCGTACTCGCTGAACATGTAGTCCACCACGCGCTGCCGGTACTGGGCCGAGAGGTCTACGAAGTAGAAGGGGATGCCAATCTTACGGGCCACCATCTCGGCCACGAAGCGGTCTTCTTCCCATTCGCAGTCTCCGTGGAGCGTCGTGGAAGCGTCGTTCCAGTTTTGCATGAACATGGCAAAAACGTCATAGCCCTCCTGCTTGAGGAGATAGGCCGCCACTGACGAGTCCACCCCGCCCGACAGCCCTACGCATACTTTGATTTTGCTTTTGTCCATACAGAGTACAAAGATACAATAAAAACGCTAAACCTCCGAGAGCTCCAGCCAGCGCATTTCGGCGGCGCCTGCCGCCAGGTCATGGCCGAATATCAGAAAAAGCACGGAAAACCCATGAAGATTATTCTCGTGGGCTCCAAACGTATCCGCAAGTTTGCCTGCGTAGACGACCTCCTGCCGTTTATCTTCGACAGTTTGTCCATGTAACGATCGCTTCAGCACGTGGGGATGCGCAAAAACACGCCAAAATGCGCATCTAGAAATGCTCCAGCACGCGGGGATGCGCAAAAAGGCCCCAAAACGCGCATCCAGCGGTGCTGGGGCGGGGCCGGGGCCGCTCCATGGCCGCGGGCCGCGCTGTTACGGCGCTCCCCGGAGCGCTGGCTAAACCTCCGAGAGCTCCAGCCAGCGCATTTCGGCGGCATCGAGCTCTTCCTGGAGCTGGCCATAACGCGTACTGGCCGCCTGGAGTTCATCGGCCGGGAGCGTTCCGCTGGAGAGTTTGGCTTCGAGATCGGCCTTTTCGGCCTCCAGCGACGGAAGCTTAGCCTCCAGGGCCTTGAGTTCCTGCTGCTCCTTGAAGGAGAGTTTGCGCTTTGCCTCGGTCTTGACTTTGACTTGGACGGGGGCGGCCTTTTGCTGCTCGGCCTTTTGCTTGGCCTCGTAGTCTTTGATGAAGGTACGGTACTCGGTGTAGTTACCCACGAAGTCCTTTACCACACCGTCTCCGCAGAAAACGAAGAGGTGGTCTACCAGGCGGTCCAGGAAATGACGGTCGTGGCTCACGATCAGGAGCGAGCCCTTGAACTCCATCAGATATTCCTCCAGGATTTCCAGAGTAACGATGTCGAGGTCGTTGGTGGGCTCATCCAGGATGAGGAAGTTGGGCTGCTGCATGAGGATGGTGAGAAGGTACAGGCGCCTTCTTTCACCACCCGAGAGGCGCTCCACAGGGTTCTGGAGCATGTCGTGCGGGAAGAGGAAACGGTTGAGGAGATGGAGGTCTGCCACGGTTTCCAGCACGGTCTGGCCCGGTTTGAACTGCATGCCGGCCTGGTGGTAGTAGCCAATTTTGAGGGATTCTCCCCGGTCGATGATACCGGTAAAAGTGCCGCCCAACTCCGGCTTGTAACCGCCGGTAATGAGATTGAGGAAAGTGGTCTTGCCGGCGGCGTTGCGGCCCACGATACCCACGCGCTCGTAGCGCTGGAAGTTATAGGTAAAGTGGCTCAGGTAGCACTTCTGTTCCCACCAGAAACACACGTCCTTACAGTTGATGACCTTGTTGCCCAGGTAGGTGGTTTTGGCCTGCGTCTCACTCAGGTCCACTTTCTTTTGGACGTAGCTGTCATCGGCCCGCTCCTTGATGTCCCAGAAGGCCTGCTTGCGGTACTTGGCCTTGCCGGTGCGGGCGCAGGGGCTGGCGTGCATCCACTCCAGTTCCCGGCGGTAGAGGTTGCGCACCTTCTCGGTCTCGGCGTTGTAGTTGTCAATCCTCTCCTGGCGCTTTTCCAGGAAGTTCATGTAGTCTCCCTTATAAATATAAATTCCGCCGCGGTCCATTTCCATGACGGTGTTGCACACGCGGTCCAGGAAGTAGCGGTCGTGGGTGACCATGAACAGGGTGCATCGGCTATGCTTGAGATGATTCTCCAGGAACTCGATGGCATCTATGTCCAGGTGGTTGGTGGGCTCGTCCATGATATAGAAGTCCGCCTCGGAGGCCAGCATCTGGGTAAGGGCTACGCGCTTGACTTCACCGCCGGAGAGGTCTTTCATGCGCTTGTCGGGATCCGTGAGGCCAAACTGCGTGAGGAGCTGGTGTACCCGCAGTTCATACTGCCACAGGTGGTCCTGATCCAGGTGCTCGGTCCACTGGGTAGAGCTGTCCATGATTTGACGGAAAATGCCTTTCTCCGGATCGTGGGCATACTCCTGTTCCAGGAAGGCGATGCGGATGTCCTTGAGAAACAGCACCTTTCCGCCACTGTCACTGCCGTCTTTTCCGGCCAGAATCCTCAGCAGCGAGGTCTTGCCTGTGCCATTGGGGGCAATGAGCGCCACCTTGTCGCCTTCGTTGATGTTGAAGTCAATATGTTCAAACAGCACCTTGGGGCCGTAACTCTTGGATATATTTTCTATTTGCAGGTAACTGGGCATAATGGGTACAAAGATAGTGAAATCCCGGGGGAATTCCGAATGAAAGTCATGTCTGGCGGTACGGCCGTGGCGCTTAAGCCGCTGAATACGAGGTGATTAGAGTACTCGACGGGTAGGCGAACCAGACCCGTCGAGTACTCTAAAGCGCTTATTATAAACCACTTAGCCGCCACGCTCTAGCTGTCGCATTCCGGCGATTTGAGCGCTGACGCGTAAATGCCTATCGCATAGCCACTTATGCAAAATCGGGTGCACCGCGCGGTGCACCCGATTTCTGGTAATTCGCTGAATACTTGTCACTTACCCCTCAGCTACATAGACAAACTATCGAAGATAAACGGCAACAGGTCGTCTACGCTGCCGAACTTGCGGATGCGTTTGGAGCCCACAAGAATGATCTTGAGGGGGCGGTTATGCTTTTTCTGGTATTCGGCCATGACCTGGCGGCAGGCGCCGCAGGGGGAGGCGGGGCTTTCACAGAGCACGCCGTGATCGGAGCCGGCAATGGCCAGGGTGTCCATGGGAATGTCGGGGTAGTTGGCTCCGGCCCAGAACATGGCGCTGCGCTCGGCACACAGGCCGGAAGGGTAGGCGGCATTCTCCTGGTTGGCGCCCTTTACAATGACGCCGTTGTCAAGAAGAAGGGCCGCGCCCACCTGGAAATGCGAATAGGGAGAGTAGGAACCTTTCTGGGCTTCAATGGCGAGCCGGGCCAGTTCCTGGTCCTTCGGGTCCATTTCGGAAACCGAGGAGAATTCCTCATAGTCTATGGTCAGTCTTTTTTCACTCATGTCTTAATGTTCAATTATGCGCCCAGGGTGGCGACCATCACGGCTTTGATGGTGTGCATGCGGTTCTCGGCCTCGTCAAAGACAATGCTGGCAGGGCTTTCGAATACGTCTTCGGTTACCTCAACGCCGTCCATGCCAAACTTCTGGTACACGTCTTCTCCCACCTTGGTCTCACGGTTGTGGTAGGCGGGCAGGCAGTGCATGAACTTGCAGGCAGGATTGCCCGTAGCGGCCATGAGGGCGGCGTTCACCTGGTAGGGTTTCAGGAGTTCGATTCTCTCTTTCCAGACCGACTCGGGCTCACCCATGGAAACCCATACGTCCGTGTAGAGGAAGTCGCAGCCTTTGACGCCGGCCTTGGGGTCGTCGGTGATAGTGATGCGGGCACCGGTTTCCTTGGCAATTTCCATGCACTGGGCCACCAGCTCGGGAGCCGGCTGCAGGGCCTTGGGCGCTACAATGCGAACGTCCATGCCCATCTTGGCACCGCCCACGAGAAGGGAGTTACCCATGTTGTAGCGGGCATCTCCAAGGTAAGCGTAAGACACCTGCGAGAGCGGCTTGTCAATGTGCTCTCTCATGGTGAGGAAATCGGCCAGAATCTGTGTGGGATGGAACTCGTTGGTGAGGCCGTTCCATACGGGAACGCCGGCGTACTTGGCCAGTTCTTCCACGGTGGCCTGGGCAAAACCGCGGTACTCGATGCCGTCATACATGCGGCCGAGGACACGGGCTGTATCCTTCATGCTCTCCTTCACGCCGATCTGACTGCCGGTGGGGCCCAGATACGTAGCGTGGGCGCCCTGGTCGTAGGCAGCTACCTCGAAGGAGCAGCGCGTGCGGGTAGAGGTCTTTTCAAAGATGAGGGCGATGTTCTTGCCCTTCAGGCGGGGCTGTTCGGTGCCGGCATACTTGGCCTTCTTGAGTTCGGCGGCCAGGTCCAGCAGGTACTGGATCTCCTTGGGGGTGAAGTCCAGCAGCTTGAGGAAGTTGCGGTTTTTCAGATTGTAAGCCATTTTATAAAACAATTCTAGTTCCGCAGGAGGGGTTTCCCAGCTCTCCTGCTTCGGTTATGATACAAGTTTTTCCTCCGTGTTCGAGGAAGTAGATGGCCGCGCGCACTTTGGGCGCCATGGAGCCCTCTCCAAAGTGGCCGGCTTCCAGATATTTGCGGGCATCGGCCACGCTGAGGGTGTCCAGCGCCTTCTCTCCGGGCTTGCGGAAGTTGAGGTACACTTTGGGGACGTCGGTGAGGATATAGAGCTCTTCCGCGCCGATCTTCTCCGCGCAGAGGGCCGATGCCAGGTCCTTGTCGATGACCGCCTCGATACCCCTGAGGAGCCCGTTCTCGCGCACGACCGGAATGCCGCCGCCACCGGCCGTGATGACAATGTAGCCTTCACGGGCCAATCGGCCCACCAAATCGATGTTGGCAATTTCATACGGCTGCGGCGATGCCACTACCTTGCGCCAGCCGCGCCCCTTGGCGTCTTCCTTGTACAGGGAGCCGTCCGGCTGGGGCTTGGGATAGAAGGGACCTACCGGCTTGGTAGGATGCTGGAACATGGGGTCATCGGCATGCACTTCTACGCGCGAGACCAGCGACACCACGTGACGGTCTATTCCGAGGCGGGTGAGCGCGAGGTCCATTCCGCTCTCGATGAGGTAGGCGATGGAGCCTTGCGTCTCTGCCCCGCAAAAGTCCATGGGCATGGCAGGCAGGCCGTGAATCTGTTCGCCGGCCTGCATGCGCAGAAGACCGTTTCCCACCTGGGGACCGTTTCCGTGCACAATGACAAGGCCGTAATCTTTGAGCAGCAGCGGGGCCAGGTTCCAGCAGGTAACGTTGACGTTGGACCGCTGTTCCTGATAAGTGCCTTTCTGGCCCGAACGCAGGAGCGCATTGCCACCAAAGGCGATAACTGCCAGTTTGTCTTTCATAGCCTTATGAAGTTTAGTCTCTTCTAAGCGGTAAGGTGGAGCAGCGAAGGAGACCGCCCATCTTGGAGATTTCCCGGTAAGGAACGGTTTCTACCGTCATGCCCCATTTCTCGCGAAGGTGCTTGTTGAGGCGGGTAAAATGCTCCTCCGTCACCACTACGTCTTCACTGATGGAGAAGACGTTGGAGTTCATGAAGTACATTTCCTCGGTGGTGAGCTCGAACACGTTCTCCTTGCCGAAGATGTCGATGAGGTGGTCTGCGTCCCGGGGATTCATGAAGCCTTTCTTGTAGATGATGGCTTTGTCCCGGCCCACCGGCATAAAGGTGCAGTCCAGGTGCAGGATGCCCTGGTAAGGATCTGTGTCACTCTTGAGGAGGTTGAGCGGGAAGATGGTCTTCTCCGGGAAGATCATCTTGAGGTAATCGAGCGCCAGACGGTTGGTACGGGCCGTCTTTACCTGGCGGTAGTCGGGGAAGTCGTACTGGCCCAGGAAGATGTAGTCCTTATAGAGGACGACGTCACCTCCCTCCACATGGACGGATTCCGGCAGATTGTAAATTTGCTTGTAATGGATTTGCCGATAGATTTCCTCGTAGGCATCAATCTCTTCCTGACGGTCCGGGATGATGTTGGACACGATGATTTTGTCGTCGATGACAAAGCCTACGTCACGGGAAAAGACCTGGTTGCAGTTTTTCACCGGAGCAGGCCTGTAAACGTCTACATCATATTTTTTGAGTACGGCCAGGAAGGCGTCCATTTCCTTCACCATGTCTTCCTCTACGGGATAGACACCGTGCAGGACGCTTTCATAGGATTTGCTATCGAAGGTTTGATCCAGCGTAGGGGTAGGGCCCGGGGAATAAGGAAGCCCCAGGACCACCGCTCTCAAACGGGATGTCTCTGATTGAACGTGAAGATTCATAAAAATTCAGTTTCAGTCTCGTAAAGGTAGTGAATTTGCCGTAAAAAGCAAAATACGGGGGCGGAGGTGCCCATCCCAGCCATTACTCCAGCACGCGGAGATGTGCAAAAACACGGCAAAATGCGCATCTAGAAATGCTCCAGCACGCGGGGATGCGCAAAAAGGCCCCAAAACGCGCATCCAGACGTGCTGGGGCCTTTTGGGGTCTCTTCTCCGCTCTACCTTATCTTCGAGTCACAATACCAGCACCGGAGCGTGCCGCTGTCGGTGCGGCGGAACTTGTGCGGGGCGTGCTCGTTGTTGCAGATGCACTTGGCGTTGGTGCAGCGTAAGGTTGCATCGTAGACGGGCTCTTCGGAGGCAGGCATATCGTGTGCGGGGTCGTCCTTCCACTCCAGCAGCTTGGTGATGAGCGCCATGCGGACAAACTTGCCGTTCTCTACCTGGCGGAAGTATGCGGCGCGGGGGTCGGCGTCTACTTCGGTGAGAATCTCGTTCACGCGGGGAAGCGGGTGCAGGACGGCCATGTCTTTCTTGGCCAGGGCCATCTTGGCGCAGTCCAACACGAAGCTGTCTTTCACGCGGTCGAACTCTTCCAGGTCCAGGAAACGCTCCTGCTGTACGCGCGTCATGTAGAGTACGTCCAGCTCCGGCATCACTTCTTCCATGGTGCTCACTTCCTTGTACTGGATGCCCAGCTTGTCACACACATCCTGCTTGATGTAGTCCGGAAGCTTGAGCTCGTCGGGAGCGATGAGGATGACCTTGATGTCCTTGAAGCGGGACAGGGCTTTAATCAAAGAATGCACGGTGCGGCCAAACTTGAGGTCTCCGCAGAAGCCGATGGTGATGCCGTCAATGTGGCCCAGTTCCCTCTTAATGGTAAGAAGGTCCGTCAGCGTCTGGGTGGGATGGCTGTGGGAGCCGTCACCGGCATTGATGATGGGCACGCGCGACACTTCGGAGGCGTAGAGCTGGGCGCCCTCGATGTGATGGCGCATGGCAATGACATCGGCAAAACAGCCTACCACACGGACGGTGTCCTGCACGGTCTCTCCCTTGCTCACGGAGCTGCTCTTGGCGTCGGAGAAGCCCAGGACGTTGCCGCCCAGTTCCATCATGGCCGATGTAAAGCTGAGGCGGGTGCGGGTGCTGGGCTCATAGAAAAGCGTGGCCAGTTTGCGGTAACGCTGGGAGTCCTGATACTTTTCGCGATGTTCGATGATATCCTGGGCCAGGGTGATGATCTGGTCCAGCTCCTCCTTGGAGAGGTCCATCGGGTCGATAAGGTGCTTCATATCAAAGTGCTATTGGTTAATCCAGGTTTCGTCTGAGGGATTGTTGCGGAAGGCAAGGATGCGCTCTTTCCACTCCGGGGCAATGTAGTTTTCCTCTGCGGCTACTTCTACAAGTACGTCCAGGTTGCAAAGAGAGTGGTTCTCCGTGCCGGCGGCGGCAATGCGCTCCAGACCCTTTTTCATGCCGTAGGTGAAGATGCTCACGATGCCAAGGACACAGGCCCCGGCTTCGCGAAGCGCTTCCACCACCTCGATGGCGCTGCCGCCCGTGGAGATGAGGTCTTCGATGACCACCACCTTGGTGCCGGGCTCCATCTTGCCCTCGATGCGGTTGGTGCGGCCGTGGGTCTTGGCTTCACCGCGAACGTAACCCATGGGAAGGCCCAGGATGGTAGCGGTGATGGCGGCGTGGGCGATGCCGGCCGTGGAGGTGCCCATAAGCATCTCGCACTCAGGGTAGTACTGCTTTACCAGGGAGGCCAGGCCCGCTTCTACCTTCTCCCGCACGGCGGGGGCAGACAGCGTGAGGCGGTTGTCACAGTAAATAGGGCTTTTGATGCCGCTGGCCCAGGTAAACGGCTGCTCGGGGCGCAGGAATACCGCGCCGATGGAAAGGAGCTCTTTGGCAATGGTTCGTTCCATATTCTTATTCTGCAAATTCTTTCATACAACGCTCGTAGGCGGCCACAGGGTCTTGCGCGGCGGTGATGGGGCGGCCCACCACAATGTAGTCCGAGCCGATTTCCCGCGCGCGGGCGGGGGTGGTGATGCGCACCTGGTCATCGGCCGCAGCATCGGCAAAGCGAATGCCCGGGGTGACGGCGAGGAAGGCTTCGCCGCAGGCCTCCTTGACCATGGCGGCCTCCAGCGGAGAGCAGACGACGCCGTCGAGGCCCGCTTCACGCGCGTTCTGTGCGTAGCGGACGATGGTCTCACCGATGCCTGCGCCGATGAGCAGTTCCTTCTGCATGGTCTCCTCGGAGGTGGACGTCAGCTGCGTCACGGCGATGAGGAGGGGGCGGGTGCCATCGGCCCGCGTGAGTCCTTCGAGGGCGGCCTTCATCATGGCCACCGTGCCGGCGGCGTGGACGTTCACCATGTCCACGTCCAGTGCGCTGAGCACTTTCATGGCTTTGCGGACGGTGTTGGGGATGTCGTGCAGCTTGAGGTCCAGGAAGATGCGGTGGCCGCGGGCCTTGATCTCGCGCACGATGTCGGGGCCGGCGCCGTAAAACAGCTCCATGCCAATCTTCACGAAGGGTTTGCGGCTACCCTGGAAGCGGTCCAGGAAGGCGAGGGTGCTTTCCCGGTCGGGGAAGTCACAGGCTATGATGACGTCTTTTTTCATACGGTTCCTATAATGTCTTTGAGGTTGTCAATGTGGAGTTCCTCCATGAGGGAGGGAAGCGCCTCGATGATTTCGGGGCAGGCGAAGGGGTTGCGGAGGTTCTCTGCGCCCACTTGGACGGCGGTGGCTCCGGCCATCATCATTTCCACGACGTCGCGGGCCGATGTCACTCCGCCGCAGCCCATCACGGGAATGCGGCAGGCGTGGGAGACCTGATAGACCATGCGGAGGGCGATGGGGAAGACGGCTGCGCCGGAGAATCCGCCCATCGTGTTTGCGAGGACGGGCTTGCGGCGGGCGATGTCGATGCGCATTCCGAGGAAGGTGTTCACCAGCGTGAGACCATCGGCCCCGGCATCCTCGCATGCGCGGGCGATTTCCACGATGTCGGTGACGTTGGGACTGAGCTTGATGAAGACGGGCTTGTGCGTGGCGACGGCTTTCACCGCGGCGGTCACTTCGGCGGCGGCACGGGCCGATGTCCCGAACGCCAGGCCGCCGCCGTGCACGTTGGGGCAGGAGACGTTGACTTCGATGAGGTCGATGCCGTCGGTTGCATCCGCCTTGGCGCAGCACTCGGCGTATTCTTCTACAGAGAAGCCGCTGATGTTGGCGATGATGCAGCCGTCGTAGATTTTCCGAAGGGCGGGGACTTTTTCGTTCACGAGGACGTCGATGCCGGGGTTTTGCAGGCCCACGGAGTTGATCATGCCGCTGCGGCACTCGGCGATGCGGGGCGTGGGGTTGCCGTACCGGGCGTCGCGGGTGGTTCCCTTGAGGGAGATGCCGCCAAGCACGTTGAGGTCCATGTCGGGTGCCAGTTCCAGGCCAAAGCCAAAGGTGCCGCTGGCCGGAATGACGGGGTTCTTAAGGTGCAGCCCGCCAAGATTTGTGGAGAGGTCTTTTACCATTGGATGTCCTCCTTATTGAATACGGGGCCGTCCATGCAGACGCGGCGGGGGCCATTGGGGGTTTCGATGCTGCAGCCGTAGCAGAAGCCGGCGCCGCAGCCCATGCGCTCTTCGAGGGAGGCTTCTCCCGGGCCTTCGAGGGCGCTGCACACGGCCTTCATCATAACCATGGGACCGCAGGTGTAGAAGTAGTCGTACGTGGGGTTGAGGGCCTTGATGGCGTCGGTGACAAAGCCTTTTGTCCCTACGGAGCCGTCCAGGGTGGCAATGGCGACGCGGTCTGCGAGGGCTTCAAATTCCTTTTGTAGGACTATTTCGTCTTCCTTGTTGAAGCCCAGGATGGCGGTGACCTCCTTGCCCTGTGCCTTGAGCTTTTTGGCCAGATAGTAAAGGGGAGCGGCGCCAAGGCCTCCGGCTACAAGAAGGGCTTTGGCCTGGCAGGCGTCGGGGTTGAATCCTCTTCCGAGGCCGGTGAGGACGCTTACTTCCGTTCCCTCTGCGAGCGTGGCAAGTTTGCGGGTGCCTTCGCCTACGGTTTTGTAGAGGAGGGTGATGCTGTTTTCGCTGCTGTCGCAGAGGGAGAAGGGCCGGCGCAGGTAGTAGCCGGGAATGTCCAGGTGGACGAACTCGCCCTCAATGCAGCCGTCTCCTTGGAGCACCAGTTCATAGGTGTCCCTCGCAACCAGCTGGTTCCTTGTAATGGTATAGGTCTTCTTATCCATTGTACACGATTTGGCCGTCCTTGACGGTTTGGAGCACTTTGCCGTATACCTCCCATCCGTCGAAGGGCGTGGAGTGGCCCATGGAGGCGAACCGGGTGCTGTCAATGATAAAGGGTGTATCGAGGTCTATCTTTACGCGGTCTCCCGGGGCCTCCGGCAGGCCGAAGATGCGGCGGGGCGCTGTGGAAAGGGCTTCCACGATTCTCTCCAGCGGTACGCGGCCGGTTTTGACCAGGCGCGTGTAGAGCACCGGGAAGGCGGTTTCGAGGCCCACAATTCCCATGGCGCTGCCTGCGAAGCCTTTACTTTTTTCCTCGGCCGAATGGGGTGCGTGGTCGGTGGCGATGGCGTCGATGGTTCCGTCCAGGAGTCCTTCGATGAGGGCCTCGCGGTCTTCGGCGGTGCGGATGGGCGGGTTCATCTTGAAGCGGCCGTGGTCCTGGACGTCATCCAGGCACAGCGTAAGGTAGTGCGGGGCTGTCTCGCAGGTGACGTTCACGCCTGCTGCCTTGGCTTCCCTAATGAGGCTGAGGCTCTTACGGGAAGAAATATGGCATACGTGGTAGTGGCAGCCGGTCTCTGCGCAGAGTTCCAGATCCCGCTCGATGGGGCCCCATTCGCTGCGGGGGTCGGTTCCGGGCAGGGTGTTGTCCTCGCAGTGGGCGGCCAGGATAACGCCCTCACGGGCAGCGGCTTTCATGGCGCTCAGCATCATCTCACGGCTCTGCACGCCGCTGCCGTCGTCGGAAAACGCAACGCAGTGGCCCTTGAGGGCGTGGAAGTCTACGAGTTCCAGGCCCTTTCGCTCCCGGGTGATGGAAGCGTAGGGGAGTACGCCGATGACCGCGTCCCGGTCGATGGCAGCCTGTTCAATGGCCAAGTGTTCGAGGGTGTCCGGCACGGGATCCAGGTTGGGCATGGCGCAAACGAGGGTGTAGCCACCCCTTGCCGCTGCCAGGGATCCGGTTCGGATGGTCTCCTTCCAGGTCTGGCCCGGCTCGCGGAAATGGACATGCAAGTCGCAGAATGCGGGTAAGTCAACTACCATAACTACAAAAAAAAGACAACCATAAATGGCTGCCTATAGATAATAATAACTGTCAAGTGAAAAAGAGGCGCTTATGGACGGTTTTTCTCATGACGATTCTGTTTGTACAAAGGTATGGCTTTTTGCGGGAATTTCAAAACAAATTAGGTGGGATTTTACTTCACGCACGCGGGGCAGATGCCTTTCACCAGGTAGCTCACACTCTCCGGGACATACTCTTCCGGAACGGTGACAGGCGGGACCGGAACTTCATGCAGGCAAAAGGTTCGGTGGCATTTGATGCAGTAGAAGTGTACGTGGACGTCATCGTCCTCGTCTTCGTGGTGGCTCAGGCACAGTTCGTAGCGCACGCCGTCTCCTGCGTCTTCCAGGGCATGGACCAGGTGTGCCTCCCGGAAAGCAGTCAGGGTACGGAACACATTGCTTTTGTCAATGGTCTCCAGGCGGTCTTCCAGTTCTGTCATGGAAAGCGGCCGGCCGGCTTCCTCCAGGGCCTTGGCAATGAGCAGGCGGTTGGCCGTCACTTTTACTCCATGCTGGGCGAAGAGTTCCTCCAGGTGAATCATAGCAGTTCCTCCAGAAGAGCCTTGCAATGGCCGGGCAGGATAATGTGGTGATTGCCGATGGGATTCGTAAGGAAGTACCGTGCATCCTCGGGCTGCAGTCGCAGTACCACCTGCGTGCGGCACAGGTTGTCTTCGTACTGATTGTAAAGAAGTTCGCCCTCGGCGGCAAAGTGGCGGTTTAACTTACCATCTACCTTGAACACGGTAACGGGGCCCTCGGGGAGGTTGCCGTGAATGCCTACGCCGATTCCGCTCTCGAAATGCGTATCGTACTGCCAGTCTGTTACCATATTGAAAGGAACGGTGCAATGGGCAAAGAGCATCTGGCCGGTCTCCACGTCTATGCGGGAAGGGTTGGCCTGGAAGCCGGTGACGCCCGTAAGCGCCTGTGCAATCATCATGGAAAGGAGAGCGGGGACGTCTCCCTCGCAGGAAGCGGGAATGCCGTCGGCGTTGAAGGAGGCCAGCGCCAGGCAGCCGGTATTGCCCACGGCCGTGAGAAGGTCGAAGCAGCGAAGGGTGAAAGCGCCCAGTTCATAGCGCGCCACCAGCTTTTCGAGCGCATGGTAAACTTGCGTGGCGCCAGGATAGGAGCGGCGCACGTTACCCGCCATCGGCTCATCGGCCGGCGCGTTCTCGGAGGGTGCTTTCGCAATCTCCTGAAGGAGCTCCTCCATGGGAATCTCCACCAGGCGGGCGCCCAGCTTGTCCATCACGGCCATCGGGTCTGCATGGCTCGCGATGAGCCAGTCGGAAGGCTGGCCGATGACCCCGATGCGCATCCCCTGCAGTTTCTTCCGGGCCGATGCCACTGTCTCCAACGTATGCACCCGCTGCTGAAGGTACTCCGGGCTTCCGTGCAGCACCTCTCCCTTCAGGCCCTGCTGGCGCAGGTAAGAGAGGATTTCCAGCGAAGCCGCCAGCGAGTTGGACTTTCCGGAAGTGAGCAGGTAATAGCGCTCTATGCCCTTCGAGAGCATCTCCGGCAGAAGGCTCTTGAAGATGCCCTCGGCCCCGCCGGTACGTACATAGATAAGGTCCAGCTCGTGAGAGCCAAAGTCAGAGAAATCGGCGCCCTTGAATTCATACTCTCCCTCCGGGAATACGCCCTGGAGGAACTGGTCGCTAAGTTTGGCCACAGACTGCTCGTCGTGCAGGCCCGAAGTGATAGTGTATACTGCAGTCATAACAAAAAAAGGGAAAGCTGATTACATCGCACCGCTACAACCACCTACCCTTGCTGCATTCCTGCCCTGGGGGAGTTCGGAGGGAGCTGGTCGTGTAAGACTTTCCCAGCACAAAGGTAGACATTTTTTTTGATATGGCAATAGTAATGAGCCGGCAGCGGCGTGCATCTTCTCCGCGTGCTCGAGCATTTCCTTCTCCACGTGCTCGAGCATTTCTAGATGCGCACTTTTGGGCGTTTTTGCACATCTCCGCGTGCTCGAGCATTTCTAGATGCGCATTTTGGCGCGTTTTTGCACATCTCCACGTGCTGCAACGGTTTAGGCCAAAACGTCGCAGTGGGCCGATGAAGTGATTAGTATTTCTCGAAACGGGCGAAGCACTCCGGCAGGGGAGAGGAGCAGCGCACCATTTTCCCGGAGAAGGGATTGCGGAATACCAGCGTGGCAGCGTGGAGGGCCAGGCGCTTCACGGGGTCTGTCTCGGCTCCGTATTTTTCGTCACCGGCAATGGGGTGGCCCAGGTCGTAGGAGGCGTGCACGCGGATCTGGTTCTTGCGGCCGGTCTCCAGCTGGAATTCCACCTGGGTGTAGTGCCGGGTGCGGCTTAATACCTTATAATAGGTAATGGCCAGCTGGCCGTCCTTTACCTCGTTCTCGTAGGAGTTCATCTTGAGGGACTTGGGGTTCTCCAGGAGCCAGCTCTGGACAATGCCCTGGTCTTTTTCCAGGGAGCCTTCCAGCCAGGCTACGTACTTGCGCTCCACTACCTGGTCTTTCCACTTGCTCTGGAGAATGTCCTTGGCGCGCTCGTTCTTGGCAAAGACCAGCACGCCGGACGTGCCTTTGTCAATACGGTGCACAATCCAGATTTTGGCCGTGGAGCGGTCTGGGCGCACGCCGGAGATGAGGTCTTCCTTGCGCTGCATGCGGGCGTTTACCTTGACGTAGGCGTTGAGAAGGGAGTAGAGGGTGTTCTTTTCCTTGCCGGTAGCGACGGTGAGCATGCCGGAGGGCTTGTCCACCACAATGTAATTCTCATCCTCGAAGAGGATTTTGACGCCGGCCTTGATGACGGTGTCTTTGGCATCCTCGCGTACGGAACGGGCGATGGAAATGCCCTTGGGAAGGACGGTGAGCTTGTCTCCGGGTTTCAGCGGATGGTCAAAGGCGGTGCGGCTTTCCCCGTTCACCAGGATCTGGCCTTTGGAAAGCATGTTCTTGACACCGGTTTTGGACTGTCCCGGGAAAATTTCAAAGAGGTATTGGAGGAGGAAGCCTTCGTGGGCTACCTTGAACTGTTGTCCGGTCATAATTCTTCCAGTAACTTGTGGAACTTTTTGGGCAGCAGCTGCTTGAAATGCTCCTGCATGCCGCGGGGAATGAGGATGGTCTCCAGGGATTCGCAGTCGTCAAAGGCATCTTCGCCGATGACTTCCAGCGCCTTGTTCAGACGTACCTGGACCATGTTGATGCAGCCCTGGAAAGCCTGCGGGCCGATGATACGGGTTTTGGCAGGGAGGGAAATCCTTTCCAGCTGCCAGCAGTCCATGAAGGCCGACTGGCCAATCTTGAGAAGGCCGGTGGGCAGTTTGATGGAAATGAGTTCCCCGCACTCGGCAAAGGCGGCGTCTCCGATATGGGTGACGGAATTGGGCAGGTGAATCTTCTCCAGGTAGGAAGAGCGCTCCTCGAGGGGGATGTCCTCGCCGATCTTTCGGCCGGCCATGTAGTCCTGGAAGGCGAAGACGTCGTCCGAGATAATCTCACAGCCCTCGCGGACGGTGATTTCTTCGGGAAAATTTTCTGCGTCGGTGAGATACTTGCCGTCTTCCGAGTAGGCTACACGGTTTTCATCGTCCCAGACGTCCCTGTCCAGCTGCTCCTTCGGGAGCACCGTGGGGACCGCCATAATCTCTTCTATTGTCATGGGGCTAGAAGGTTTTTACAAAGTCGATGTCCTTCTTGAGCATCACTTTGGGCTCCATCTTGGATACTTTCTGGAAAAGTTTGAACTGGTAGGCGGGGGAGAGGTATACCCGGTGCTCGTTCTTGCCCTTGCGCCACCACTTGTAGAAGGCGATGGGGTCTGTGTCGTAGGGAATGCGGGCCTCGATCTCCGAGGTGTAGCCGGGGAAGTCGATGAGCATCTTGAGGCCGGTGATGCGGCGGTAGTACTCGTAGTCTGCGCGGCGAAGCTTGGACACGAGGGGAGCAAAGACTTCCATCTGGTCTACCTGGAGTACTTTTTCCTTCACGATCATGCGGTGAATGCGCACGGGATCCCGGTGCAGCCACTCCGACAATGAAGCGGTTACAGGACCTTCTTCGCAGTCCAGTGTGAGTAAATCCGAAGAAAAATAAATTTTTTCGCTATCGAGAGGGAAATTCTCCATAAATATAAACCTACCATGCAAAGATAGGTAATTTTTTCGGTTTTCAACAATTATTTGTTCATAACCTTTCCTGTTTTCTCCGGGCGGGCTGGTGCGGCCAGGGTTTCCGACTACAAGCGACAACTCTTACATGGCCTCCAGCAGGCGGGGGTCGATATAGGCCGATACCACCGCGACGATGCCTTCGATGGCAACCAGGAGGCGGCGGTTCCGCTTGATTCTTTTCACGTAGCCGACGGCACCTTTGAAGGGGCCGTCGGTTACGCGTACTTTGCAGCCGGTCGCAAAGCGGGAGATGTCATCGGCCGAGAAGAATTCCAGCCCTTCGGAGCCTTTTGAGGTGATGAGGCGGAAGGCTTCCATCTGGCAGTCCGGGATGACTTCGCACACGAACCGTCCTTCGGAATCCCGTTTCTTGTAGATGAATCCTTTTGTACCTCCGGTGGCGTCCTTGAAGGACTCGTCGAGGGCCGTGATCTCTTTTTCGCCGGCACGGACAAAAAGGAGTGACGACACCATGGGAACGCGCTGGAAGATGACGGGGCCTTCCTCTATGTAACGGGTGTCGGTTTTACCATCGGCCTTGAGGGATGCGATGTGGCGGCGTGCCTGGGTGTGGGCTTCTCCTTTGAGGAGGACGCGGTCTACAGCCAGGTATGTGGCGTATCCCTGCGCCGCCAGAGCGGACTCCATATCGAAGACCTTGTTGAAAAACACCTTGACGGCGTACCACTGAAGTGCCGATTCTTCCATTGTAAAGTTTGAAGTACGCAAAGGTAGATATTTTATACGACTTTCCAAAAAGCGCCATTTTGACATTAAAACTTGCCATTTTGGCAGTGAAAACTGCCGTTTTGTCTACCTTTTGCGCATTTTTGGCATTTGGCCCCGGGTTTGCCTTTCCTTACGGCGAACGCAGCTTCTTAAGGGGCTGCGGAAAAGGAAGAAGTTAAACATTTAAAATAATAGGAGGACATGATTATGTTACCTGTAAGACGAAACAACCAAACCTGGGTTCCCGACATCTTCAATGATTTCTTTGACAACAACTGGATGGAACGCCCCAAGGCCACTTGCCCGGCTATCAATGTCTTAGAAACTCCTGAGGCCTATCAGCTGGAGCTGGCTGCTCCCGGCATGACCAAGGCCGACTTCGACATCCATCTGGATGAAGACGGAGACCTGGTGATCAACATGGAGAAGAAAGTGGACGAGAAGCACGAGCATGAAAAAGGCCACTATGTGCGCCGCGAATTCTCCTACACCAAGTTCCAGCAGACGATGCTCCTGCCCGACGACACCGACCGCGAAAAAATTTCTGCGAAGGTTGAAAACGGTGTTTTGACGGTTAACTTGCCCAAGGTCAAGAAGGTAGAGGTGGAGAAGGCCCGCAAGCAGATTTCCATCGATTAAAATTTTTGAAAAATTTTCGTGAACCCCCTTGCAGATTCAAAAAAAGTATGTACCTTTGCAATCCCGAAAGGGAAGTTCACTGAAAACTTTGGTGCGGTAGTTCAGTCGGTTTAGAATACCGGCCTGTCACGCCGGGGGTCGCGAGTTCGAGCCTCGTCCGCACCGCTGGAAACGGAGTTTAGCTTTGGCTAAGCTCCGTTTCTTTGTTTGTGGGGTAGATGGTTCTGCCTCCGCATAGTGAGTCCACTGCGGGTAAGCCGACAGTCACTGCGGGTAACTTGACATTTTTGGTCAAGTTACCGTCAAAAACGGCCTTTTTTGCGGGTAACCGGACTTAATTTGTCAAGTTACCCGCAGTGTGGGCACTTTTGCGACTCCCCAGCCAGTCGATGTACGTACAAAAAAACGGCATTCCAGTGAGGTTTAGATGTACGTACATCGGTAGCCGTGGCACTTATGCGCTTTATAATCAGTACATTAGAGTAACTGACGGGTTTGAATACCACACCCGTTAGTTACTCTAATCGTTTAGTATTCAACTATTTAAGCGCCACGAACTACCGCTGTGACGAGCCTCGTAAAAAGCCTTCCTAGCAGCGTCCGTCACCAGCCACAAATGTCACAATCATCCATCATTTTTGTCAATGATACCACAGTCCACTGCGGGTAAGCCGACAGTCACTGCGGGTAACTTGACATTTTTGGTCAAGTTACCGTCAAAAACGGCCTTTTTTGCGGGTAACCGGACTTAATTTGTCAAGTTACCCGCAGTGTGGGCGCTTTAGCAACTCCCCAGCCAATGTCCTAAATAAACACGGAAACCTCCTAAAAATATTAGGAGATTAAAAAATAATCTCTATCTTTGCATTGGAATAACACATGCTTGATAGACGATGAAACAGAAACTGACCGCAAAAGAAGAGGAACTGATGAACATTTTCTGGGCGCATGAGCCTTTGTTTATCAGGGACTTAATTAGCTATCTGCCGGAACCTAAGCCTCATTACAATACCGTGGCTACCCTGGTGAAGTTCCTGGAGGAAAAGGGGTTTGTGGAACGGGAGCCCCTGGCCAATTCTTACCGGTACAAGGTTAAGATTGACAAGCGGAAGTACCATGGGGATACCGTTTCCGACGTAGTCGCACGCTACTACGACAACTCTTATCTCAGTCTGGTTTCCCAGTTTGTGGAGGAAGACAAGATGGATATCCAGGATCTGAAGAACCTTATCGCTCAAATTGAAAAGAAAAAGTCATGACCGCTTTCCTTCTTAATATGGCAAGGGCGGGACTGTATCTGGCCCTGTTCTATTCGTTCTACCTCCTGGTAATGAGGCGGACTACCTTTTTCCGGCTCAACCGGTTTCTGCTGCTCGCGGGTTCCTATCTGTGCCTGCTGCTGCCGCTGGTGAGACTCAGGACGGTGGAGGCGGTGGCATCGGCCTCGGACCTCACCATGGTTGCCGTGGGAGAAGAGGCTGGCGGCGTAGTGACATCGGCCCACTCCGTCTGGCCCATGCTGCTCTACGTGGCGGGGTGTCTGGTGACGCTGGCGCTCTTTGGCGTATCGGCCTGGAAAATGCACCGCCTGATTCAGAGAGGAGAGAAAACGGAGTGTGAAGGCTGCCGGCTGGTTCTCCTTGACGAGGATATCGCCTCCTTCAGCTGGAGAAACATGGTAGTGATGAGCCGGAAGGACCTTCTGGAGAATCCCGCGATCCTCACGCATGAGAGGATGCATATCGCGCATAGGCATTCGCGGGACCTGCTTCTTTTCCTTCCCCTTCAAATCCTTTTCTGGTGGAATCCCCTGATGTGGATTACCCGTGAGGAACTGCGCCTCCTTCACGAATATGAGGCCGATGAAAGCGTAATTCAAAATGGCATCGATGCAACTCAATATCAACTTTTACTGGTGCGGAAAGCCGTGGGTGAACAGCGTTTCACCCTGGCCAGCGGTTTTCAGCACGCAAAACTTAAAAATCGAATTGAAATGATGCTCAAACCTTCTTCTTCCGGCTGGATGCGCTGGTCGTATCTGGCCCTGATTCCCGTGCTGGCGGCTTTCATGTTTGCCTGCAATTCTCCCCGCAAAACCGAGGCAGCCGCCCCGGAAACATCGGAACCTGCTCCTGCAACTGCTGTAGATAAGGCTGCTCAGGAACAGGAGGCACTCCCTTTCCAGTTAATCGAAGTAAAGCCCCGCTTCAACGGCGGTGATGCCGCAGAGTTCTCCAAATGGGTGAATTCGCAATTGGTATACCCTGAAAAGGCTAAACAGGCTGGAATTCAGGGTCGTGTGGCGATTCAATTTACCGTCGGGGCCGATGGTGCGGTACGGGATGCCAAAGTCCTGCGCGGGGTAAGCGAAGACCTCGATGCAGAAGCGGTCCGTGTTGTCTCTTCCTCTCCCCGCTGGGAGCCCGGCATGCAGGACGGCAAGGCTGTTCCGGTTTCTTTCACATTTCCGGTTGTCTATCGGCTAAGGTGAGTCTTGCAAAGGTAAGCTCTTGCGCTCTCGAATCGGACATTTTTGCCAAAAATGTCCGATTTCAGCGCAGGGCGAACCTGAAATCGGACAAAAATGCGAAATATGCGCGATTTGAGGGGGCTCAAAGAGCAGGGCCGATGGTACCTATAACGCGTTTTTGTGGGGAAAGTGCGTTATAAGTGATTAGAAAAAGTAATACAGCACAATCTTCCCTTCCGGCTGGGTCTCGTAAATAAGGGTGTGCTTATACTTACTGGCGGAGTTCGTGACCTCACTTAGCGTCTCAAGGTCAGACACGCGGAGAGACATGCTCACGTAGGCGGCAAAATATTTCTCCGGGCACCCGCCGATTTCGGTAAGATCCGCTTTGAGCTTGATGATAACATCGTCAACGCTATCTCCGGCAATCTTCATAATGCGTAGCGAAGAATTGTCCCCGAAGAGCTGCTTGATATCCTTCATGTCAATGGTAATCATGCTTTCTTTGGCCAGAATCGAAGTCAAGGCCTGGTTTACGGTGGAGGTATCTGTTATAATCATGGCATTTATTTTTGTGCTGCAAGATAATCAAAATTCATCAGGAAGTGAATCAGATGACGTATAATAAGTCATAAGATTCTCCAACTTGGGCTTTACACGGATAATCGTATCCGTAAGTCCCAGTTTTCCAAGAGACCAGAAGATGAGCCCAATATCATGAGAGGATATTTGCTCCACTTCATTCAGGTAGGCATTCAGAAATCTCTCCGCGACTACATCAATATTGATCGCCGTAGATTTTTCCATATCCCATTTGGCAAAGACGTAAAGTAATTCCGGCGTGGACAACCTTCCGCAATCCATGTGTAGACCTTTGACATTTCTGAGCCGGGCGCAAACATAGGCATATGATGTAACCTCTGCGAGGGCATCCTGCTCTTTCAGGACATACTCATCAGGGAAATGGCGCAATATCACATAGCCAAGGACTGGATTGTGAGTCGACTTCCATTTCTGGTCCACGTATGCAGCCAGCGACTCCATCCAGCGGTCCCGAAGCTGACGCCCAGCCCATTCCATTTCCTTCTTTCCGCCCGTGATGAACGCCTTCAGGATGGCCTCCTGATTTTGTACAGGCTCCTTCGGGAATTTAAGCATAAGAGACTTGCTGGCCAGACCGACCTTGCCGCTTTTCTTATCGGCATACCACTTTAAAAGAGTATTGGTATCAATCGCAGTCATCGCGGCTCTGAGCCGGAATTTAAGAACGCCTGCGGCTTTGTAATACAGAGTTCTTGGACAATCCGGATCTGCATCCAGCATTTCTTTCAACTGCTCCAGTTCCGCTTCGGAAAGAGAATGGAACAAAGCCCTGTACGTTCCGTCCTGCCAAAGACTGTCCGGGTCTTGATTTGCATGTGCGTAGTAGGGGTAGGCATTCTCTTTCAGGAATGCCATAACCCTGTTCATTTTGTTGTGGTCAATCATATTATTCCGGCTTTTATCTTTTCAATAATTCTGTCGCAACCCCGTTCAAGCGTGTCTCTCGTTTCTCGGTACAGGTCGTCGTTGAAATAGCCGCTCGGGTCCATCAGTATGGCCCGGCTGCCAAAGCAGAAGAACATGAACGGATGTATCCGGCTCCAATTTTCCTCCGGGACAATGCTGCGCAGGACCTGCTGGTGTTGAGGCTCCATGAAGAGGATAAGGTCTGCCTTGTCAGCATTGGCTGAGTATACATATTGTGTATTCCCTCCAAAATCGTATCCATGCTCTGCAAGGATGTGACCAAAATCCTCAGGACGGGATACTCCGCCCAGTTCCAACGTTCCGGCAGAGTCTGCCGTCCAGCCGGTGATTCCTTCATCGGCGAGTTTCTTCCGGAGAATGAACTCGGCGCCGGCGCTGCGGTACATGTTGCCGCTGCAGATGAATAGGATTCGATGATTCATTGCTCTATTCGCTTTATTACAGGCACAAACGTGGCTCTAGTAGTGATAATCAGATTTGCACCGGATACCCTGTTTGCGGCAGAAATCCAGAAATGCAGTGTCGGAATCCTCTGAATAGGAGGATGCGAAGCGTTTACGGATGCTTCGGAGAAGAGCATCGGGGTTCTTTCGGTGAAGGGTTTCGTAGAGCCTCCGGGTGTTGTCCCTGTCAAAGTAGTGATGGTCGTCCGTACGCCCGGAGGGGCTGTAATCGTACTTTCCCCAATCATAGCGTGCTAAGGTGAACTGCTCATCTTCGATGGTGGCAACAATCATGTGACCGTTTTTTTCGTCTTCTGATTCGTGGAGAAGAATCTCGTACTGGCCTAAATCATAATATACTTCGCCTTTTATGTATTTAGGGTTGCCGATGAGAGCGGCCCGGCAGGTAATGCTCTTTATGTGGCTTTCTCGAATGCGGGTAGAGATGGCCGTTTCAATATCCTTGCCTCCGGCAATGCCGATGAGAGCCTGCACCAGATTGTGGATTTCACCCTCGCGAGTAAAGTTTTTGTCCACTTCCAGGAAGATTATAAGGCCGCTGACGGCGTATTCCGAGCCAATCTGCTCCATCTCCGGGCGGAGTTGGGTCAGTACCTCATCTGCCGATGTATTTGACCTCGCAATGCCGCTCCAGAGGAAGTGATGCTCGTACATAACGTCAAATACGTCGGAGTTTGTCAAAGGGGAGAGCACGCCGATCTCTCTATTTCGCATGATCTCTTTGTCAAGCCCCTTTGCGATGCAGTGTTCCACTTCATGTAAGTGCTCGCTTGGATGACGGGAGAGGCTCAAATATGAGCGCCGGGGACGAATGTCATGATAGACGATGGTCAGGCGGGCAGGGAAGTCTTCCGTGTAAAGATATACGGGCACAAAGCGCTTTACGGCAGCAGCACCAAGACGATTCTTCGCCCAGGAGTGGATGCCTTGAATCATCGGCACAGGCAGCCCCGGCGTCATTTCCAGAATAACGGTTACTTGGGCGTTTTGGGGAGCGGCGGGCAGCTCGCATGCTTCCAATTGGCATAAGAAGTCATCCTTTTTGCCGATGAAAGTGTGCTGGAAAGCGCAGAAGATGCGATAGTATTTGGGGTACATGCTTAACCCCATCTCCAGGCAGCTTATGGAGGAGAAAGCTCCCGCATTCTCCAGAAGCTTCTCCGTATCGGTCCGGCTGATTATCTTGAACATGGCTATAACTGTCAGTTAAAACAGATCCTCCCAGTCTTCGTGGTGGCAGAAATCGTACAGTTCTTCGAAGCAGAGCTGCCCTACCGCTTCCTGGATGAGGGTGACGAGCGGCTTTTCGGCTAGTTCCTTCCCCGTCTGGAACCAGTGAAGTTCCAGGATATGGCAACAATCTGCGTCGTGGCGGAAGTGAAGGACGGCTTTTAAATGATGCTCCTTGATACATTTGCCTAAGGACCCGTGGTTACTAAGCGTCTGGATTTCGCGGTCAGAAAGACCTCGCAGTTCCGCTTCGTCCACGAGTTCGGGCGTGATGTAATAGTAGCCGCAGGGTATGGGATTGCCCCGGGCTTCCTTCATGAGCTCTTCGATTTTGGGAAGACGGTGTCGCGTTCCGACGGTCATTGTACCGGCTAACTGGCCGATATAGGTGTCGGTAATCTGAAGGCTGACCACATTGGCCAGGATTTCGTCACGGGTGGTGACATTCATTCCGGTCATTTTCATATCTTGTGTGCTATTCTTGGTCGTTGTCCCCGAAAGTGAAGGTATAATGCTCGCCGCCGTACATGGCTTTCATGATGTCTTCGTAGGTGTTTTTAAGGCGATTGACCACCTGAAAAAAACAAGCGATGACTACGCGCTCGTTGACAGCGCCGTCATCTACATTGTTGGTGACGCGGTAACTGAGCTCGCCGTCGCGGGAGTCGATGACGAAGGCTCCGAGCAAGTTCTCGTTGTTCATGTCATTGATGACCTTGTACATCTTGTCAAGGTTGGATTTAGAGATCTTCACCGGGAAGTAGCCGATGGTAATGAGAAGTTCGTTCTTTTCGTCGGCGAGGATGCGGATCTTGAAGTCGGCATCGTCTTCGCTCATGACAAGCGTGAAGAGTTCCTCGTCCTGGTTATAGTTCAGTTCCAGCATGTCCAGGGCGGAGGTGACGGTGTTGGTGATGGTGGTTTCCATAGATTTCTCTCTTTTCTGATATAGAGTCAACAGGGAAGGAGAATCTATCAGGAGTAGTGAAAGATTCTATGATTATTTTAAATCTACTACAGATGTGAGTGGTAGAAAGCTACCCTTGAGTACATAGCTTCCTTCGAATCCGTGGAAATATTCCGAAAACCTGTCTTCCTACGGAGAATGAACTCCGCACCGGCGCTGCGATACATGTTTCCGCTGCAGATGAACAGGATGCGTTTCATACATCAAAACATGTCAAGCCAGTCTTCGTGAATGCAGCAATCGTAGATGTCTTCGAAGATAAGCTCTCCGATGGCATCCTGAATAAGCGTGGCAAGGGGTTTTTCGGACAGCTCCTTTCCGGTCTGGAACCAATGAACATCCAGAATATGGCAGAAGTCCTTGTCCCCGAGGATGTGGAGCGTAGCAACCAAGTGCTGTTCCTTCAGACATTTGCCGAGATCGATATGCTGCTTCGTAATACGGGCCCTGTACTGTGTCAGGCCCCTTAATTTTGCCTCGCTGACAAGTTCGGGCTCCAGATAGTAGGTACCTTTGGCGGTTCCCGCCCGCTGGTTTGCGATGTGCTCGTTGATGCCCGGAAGGCGGTGCTTGGTTCCGGTGGTCATGTTACCGGCTAACTGGCCGGAATATGTGTCCGTAATGACGAGTTTTGCCACATTGGCAGTCACTCCGTCTCTGAAGGTAATTTGTAGTCCAGTCATATTTATGCGCAGGGTCTGTTTTCGTTACCGAAAGTGAAGGTATAATGCTCGCCGCCGTACATGGACTTCATGATGTCGTCGTATGTGCCCTTGAGGCGGTTGAACACCTGAAAGAAGCAGGCGAGGACAACTCGTTCGTTGATGGCACCGCCATCAACGTTATTGGCCAGGCGGTAGATAAGTTCGCCGTCATTTGAATCAATCACGAAGCCACCTACCATATGCTGGTCATTCAGGTCGTTGATTACCTTGTACATTTTGTCACGGTTCATCTTGGAGATTTTCACCGGGAAGTACCCTATGACAAGCAGCAGTTCGTTCTTTTCATCGGCGATGATGCAAATTCTGAAATTGGCGTCTTCTTCGCACAGGGTACAGGTGAAATTTTCGCCGTCACGCGTATAGTGGAGCTCCAGAGTGTCCAGAGCGGCGGCCACTGTGTTGCCAATAATAGTTTCCATAGAATGTCTGTCAGTTTTATTGTTTTACTATGCGCCCGCTCCTATCCATCACCACCGCCTCATCATTGTAGCTATAGTCCAGTTCAGCCATAATGAGGTCTTTGGAAATCATCTGGAAGTTGGTGTATACGGCAGGGGTAATCACCCGTCCGGTATGCTTATTCATCAGACCTTCCCAGCCTTCCACACGATAGACCACAAGGTCCAGGTCCAAGGCATATTCATCCTCGCTGTCCTCGTTGTAGCGAACCATGTATTTGAGGTTATAGGTGCCATCGATGACAAAGGGCTCTACCACACTACCATCGTAGTTGACCAGCTGTTTCACATGGCCCTTGGTGCGGTACAGTGTACCGGTACCATCATCGCGTCCGATGGCGTATTCCATCTTGTCATAAGGTTCAGGGAACACCATCTGAGTTTTGCAGCGTTTTGTACTAATAAATCGTAAAAAGCTATAAATAAGCCTGTAACGAGTTGGAATTGTCGTTTATATTTAGTACATTTGTACTAATATTTATTACAACAACCATGAGGACAG